>Ga0307508_10000014_pt1 | contig 226567 bp, 164 predicted proteins | sample 9_EM_MG_FD_203089 | JGI IMG/M metagenome (GOLD analysis project Ga0307508, IMG submission 203089) | Populus trichocarpa ectomycorrhiza microbial communities from riparian zone in the Pacific Northwest, United States - 9_EM | ecosystem: Host-associated > Plants > Roots > Unclassified | place...
GCGGACGAATCCACCGGCGTTGGCGACGTCTCCTGCGAAATCGAAACCCGGCCGGCGAGTTCAGCCTCGGCATCAAATAACTGTTGGCGGATACGCGATAATTGTTCCGAGTTGGATTTTTTGGAATCCTCCAGGGATATGATGCCCGCGTTCCCCATCACCTTGCGCAGCTCTTCTTCTGTCTGCACAAGCTGACTGCGCAGTTGATCTGTTTCGGCGGTCATCGCATCTGCCACGCCACCGTTGGTGAGATGTATTTCGACGTGTCGCTTTAAGTACAAACTGACGATTTCACGGAGCACGGCTTGGGCGAGCACGGGATCTGGGTGATAATACGCTATTCGGATAACGCTGCTGTTCGGTGTAAGCTCAGCAACGAGATTTTGTTGAACAAGCAGTCCTGCTCTTGCGTCGGAAGGCTGCCGAGAGTTCGCCATGAGTTTCTCGGGACCGATATTTTTGGCGACTTCCACGGTCAGGTCCAGACTGGTGAGAATCTCAATTTCCGATCGGATGATCGAATCCCCGCGTTCATCAATGGTTGTTTTGACCACCGACTCATCGTGACCCGGGCCCATGCTCTTTCCCTCGGTGACCACATATTTGATGAGTAACTTCGCCTCCGACATGTAGAGGGACGGATTGAGCTTATAGAACGCAACAGCGACTGCGAAAGCGACGACCCAGCATGAAAGGATCTTCCATTTATGCCGAAACAGCGTGTAATAAATGTCCCCAATTTGGAAGCTGGGAGCTCCAGCGGAAAAATCTGGTTCGGTCGTGGCCATGCGTGAAGATATTAGAGGGGAAAGACGGACGAATCGCGGTTGTTTGTTTGTTTTAAACCATAGTCGGACCGCGGTGTCCGTCGATAGGAATCAGGTCAGTGTTGGAGAGTTCTAGGCGATGGTCGTAGAGCGAAAATCCCTGAGGTTGAGAGCTGAGAGTCGAGTGTTGGGAGGCGGGAGGAATTTCCTCCGGCCTCTGCTAACTTGAACAAATCAAACTGTGAGATGTGAATTGTTCGCCATGTCGGGCCGACCCTGTCGGGTCAGCCGCGACGAAGTCGCTTTTCTCCTCCGCTGCGGCGGAGAAGACAGGTGTATTTCTGATAGATGGGCTTCATGGTGCGAAATATGCGGCTTTTAAGGCCGGCTATTTCTCCCGAAGTGATTTACCCGGGCAGTTGATAATCTGACAGTGGCCGGGCCGGGCTTAAGGCCCCGGTCCTGCCTGTGTAGTTGAGAGCTGAGGTTCGAGAGTTGAGCGCCAAACAAAGAGTGATTGAATTGATTGTGCCGTGAGCTCGTAGCTTTTGCGTCGCAGTTCGTGCCCCCAGCACTCGAACCCAAACTCCCGACTGCACCGTTTCGCCTCAGCCCATTGCGAGAGCGGCCTTGAACTCGGTGACCACCGTTTCGATTTGCTGGTCGGTGAGCTCCGGGAACATCGGGAGCGAAAGGAAACTGTCGCCGCAGGCTTCACTGACTGGGAAATCGCCGCGTTTTCCACCCAGATTGGCGTAGGCGTTCTGCAAATGAACCGGAACCGGATAGTGAATGCCCGTGCCAATCCCGCGATCAGTGAGGCGCTGCATCAAGACATCACGATTGCTGACGCGCACGGCGTAGACGTGATAAATCGAACGTCCATACTCGGCTTCCACAGGGAGCGTCACGCCGGGAGTGCCGGCGAGCAATTTGTTGTAGAGCGCGGCAGCGCGACGACGGCCGTCGTTGGCTTTGGTAAGATATTTCAGCTTCACGCTGAGGACCGCGGCTTGGAGTCCGTCCATGCGACCGTTCCAACCCACCACGTCGTGGTAGTACTTTTTCTTTTGGCCGTGCTCGCGAAACATGATCATGCGGTCTCGAAGTGCCGCATCATTTGTCGTGATGCCGCCCGCTTCACCCCACGCGCCCAGATTTTTTCCAGGATAAAAACTAAAGGAACCCGCGTGACCGATCGAACCGGCTTTGCGGCCCTTGTACAACGTGCCTTGGGCTTGGGCGGCGTCTTCGACGACGAATAAATTGTGCTTTTTTGCGATCGCCATGATCGGATCCATGTCCGCGCTCTGCCCGAACAGATGCACCGGCATGATGGCCTTCGTGCGGGGCGTGATCGCGGCCTCGATCTTCGTAACATCGATGGTGTAGGTCGTCGGATTGATGTCGACGAACACCGGTTTCGCGCCGGCATACGTGATTGCCTCGGCCGTGGCCATGAAGGTCATCGGAGCCGTGATCACTTCATCGCCCGCTCCGACGCCCAGCGCGAGAAGGGAGAACCACAGGGAATCCGTGCCATTAGCGACACCGATACTGAATTTCGTTTCGCAGAATTTCGCGTATTCTTCCTCGAACTGCGTGACAAACTTTCCACCCGCGAAGGCGTTTTCGTCGATGACCGCGCTCATGGCCGCCATAACTTCCTGGCGGATGGGATCGTGGTGCGCTTTAAGATCGAGGAACGGAACCTTGTTGGATGACATGGAGTATCGAGGGATGAGTTCGGAGTTTAGGGAAAAGGAACGGGAATTTCAGCGTCTGAAACGATGCCCGGCAACCCGGAAGAAGTAGTTAAGCCTTCCGCAGAATTTTGGCTGGATTGCCCGCGACGACCACGCCGTCGGGGACATCTTTTGTAACTATCGAGCCTGCGCCAACCACCGCACGTTCGCCGATGGTAATGCCACAGAGAATGGTTGCGTTGGAGCCGATGGCTGCGCCTTTTTTCACAAGCGTTTTAAGACATTTCCAATCGTCTGCCGTCTGCAAACTACCGTCGGCATTCGTCGCACGTGGGAACAGATCGTTGGTGAACATCACCCCATGGCCGATAAACACCTCGTCCTCGATCGTCACTCCTTCGCAAATGAACGTGTGGCTGGAAATTTTGCAGCGGTTTCCGATTTTCGCGCCGCGTTGGATCTCAACAAATGTGCCGACTTTCGATTCATCTCCGATCTCGCAACCATAGAGGTTGACGAAACCGAAAACACGCGCGCCTTTGCCCAGGACAACGTCTGGAGTGATCTGTTGATGCAGAGTGGGAGTGGGATTCATTGCGAAAATATCAGAACGGAGTGCGGTCTCCTGAGACCGCTATGAAAGCGGCGATGCCGTTGTACCGCTGCTGCGGTCCCCGGTGTTTGTCCCCGCACCTTCGTGCGAGGCAAACTCGTCGCCGCAGTTCAGGAATTGAAAGTATGCGTTAGCCTTTCTTTTCGCCTTTCGAGCCAAAGGGCGGAGTTGAGGTGCTGCCTTTCATTGGAGCGGCCGAACCGCTTACTGCGCGTCCGAATTTGCTGCCGGGCGAAAGATCGATCGGAGCACCCTGTAGTTTGATTGAGGCGGACGATGCCTCGAGGATTCGGACGACTTCCAGGCCTTTCGCGCCGGAGGTGATTGGCGTGCGGCCATTGCGGATACAATCCAGGAAATGCTGGCACTCCGTCTTCAATGGCTCCTCGCCTTTCACGTAGGGGCTATAGGTATCACCATAGTGGTAGGCATAGTGGAAATCGGCAAAGGTGTCATAGTGCGGCGGGCGCTTTACGTTGACGTCGTAAATCTTGATTTTTTCCTGCGGGGCGACGTCGTCATAAACGATCATGCGTTCGCTGCCGACGATGGTGATCTCGCGCACTTTCTTCGGATCCAGCCAGCTGCTCTGAATCGTGGCGGAACGCTCGTTCGAGAAATAAAGATTCATCGAAGTCACGTCCTCGATCCCGGGGGTGATGTGGGCGGCGCCGCGGCAATTAATGCTGTTGGGGTTTTCGCCCATGATATAGAGAATGATCGAGATGTCGTGGGGCGCGAGGTCCCACGCCACGTTGATATCCTTCTGGAAAAGACCCAGGTTCAAGCGGCGGGCGGAAATATAACGGATCTCCCCGATGTCGTTCTTGTCGACGATCTCCTTGATTTTTCGGACGGCGGGCGAGTACAGGAAAGTGTGGCCGACCATCAGAATCAGGCTCTGTTTTTTCGCGAGGGCGACCAGCTCCTCGGACTGCTCGACGGAAGATGCGAGGGGCTTTTCGATAAAGGTGTGTTTGCCCGCGAGCAAACTCGCCTTGGCCATCGGGTAATGGTATTTTACCGAGGTGGCGACCACGATGGCATCCAACGTAGGATCGGCGCACATCTGCTCATAATTCGTCTCCGTTTGGATCCCGGGGTAGAGACCTTGGAGGTGACGCAAGCGGTCCTCGCTCACATCACAGATAGTCTTCATGGTGCAGTCCGCGAGCGCCCGAAAATTACGCACCAGATTCGGACCCCAATAACCACAGCCGACAACGCCTACGTTGAGGTGTTTTTTCATACGGATGTTTAGCAACTCGCCGATTCGTTAGACGAGCTTAAAAAGGTGACTGGCTTTGGGATGAAGCACGGAGCCGCGCCATCGACATGGTAGGTATCTTCTGTGGCGATACGGTTTTTTTCCGATTGATTTTGGTATCGTAGATCTGGACGAGCAAAGCGGGGAGCGTCAGGACAACGATCTTCAGATCGAGGAAGAGCGAAACGGTCTGTGAGTATTTAATATCGAGACGAATCATCTCTTCGAAGGTCGTGCGGTTTTTGCCAGATACTTGCCATAAACCCGTCAATCCGGGCATGGCATCGAAACGCTGGTGCTGCCAGGGAAGGTATTGCTCAAATTCGCTTGGGATGCAGGGACGCGGGCCGACGAGGCTCATTTCGCCACGGAGCACGTTAATCAACTGGGGCAGCTCGTCCAAGCCCGATGCGCGCAACAACCAGGCGCCCGGGAGAAGGCGGGAATCGCCTTTGGCATCCAGTTTCATCATCGGGGCATTGGTTCCGATCAGCTCTTTATAGTAAGACTGATGCCCGGCGGTGTCGGCGCCGAGAGTCATGGAGCGAAATTTGTAGATTTTGAAACGGCGTCCTTTGTATCCGATGCGTTCCTGACGGAAGAAAACTGGACCGGGGGAAACGATCTTTGTGATGATCGTCATGATCAAAGTGCACACCGCCAACACGGGCAATGCGGCTACGCAGCAGGCGAGATCGACCAGACGCTTCCACCCGGGAAGGGGCGTGAAAACCGCAGGGGCAGTTGTTGCTAGGTGAGGCTTATCGCATACGGTATGCATATGGCCGCATCGTGCAGGAGAAATGGGATTTTACTATCTTTTTATTAATTAAATTATGCGCCAATTCTCGGAACTTTTTGAGGACTTTCCCTAAGCTGCTTGAGGCAAATTACTAGGATGAAAAATTTCACCAGGCAGCGATAAAAAGCGGCGATCAGCTTGTGTCATAAATAAGGCGGCTTGGCGCCGAATTCACCCGCTCGTGTGAATCTTTTGTGAGGACAAAGAGCGAACGGACGGTGCGGAGGACTGGGGATGGAAAAGAGGGAAGGAGTCAGATTCAGAGGGCGCAGGGCAACCATCGTGATCTGCGATTCGAATTTTTTTGGGAAATGCTGAGAGCGATTTTAGAAAATGAGTGGCCTGATTTCTTCACTGGTGTCTCCCGTTGGGCTGGCCCTCGTGGCCACGCCACGAGGGCGTCCGTCGCGCCTGTGCAAACGCGGTCGTCGATTTCTACGTCGACGGAGCGGCATGGCCACAAGGGCCAGCCTGCGGCAGAGAAGCACTCAGTGAAGCCAGGGCCTGAGCCGTTTTTCCTTCTCTTTTATCGCTGCTCCTTTTGCCCTTCCCTTCTTTTAGCTCTCTGAAAACTACTCAGGTTTTTGCAATCCCAGCTTGGCCATGAGCTCGTAGAAGGTTGGGCGGCTGATGCCGAGCTCGAGCGCAGCGCTCGTGATTTTTCCGCCGTGTTTTTTGAGTGCTTGCTGGACCATTTCGCGTTCCAACGACTCCCGCGCCTCTTTCAGCGAACTTCCCTGGACCGGTGTTGGCGAGCCCGTCAGCTCGAGATCTTCGAGCGTCAGGCGTTTGTCGCTGCTCATGATTACGGCGCGACGAACGCGGTTTTGCAGTTCGCGCACATTACCAGGCCAGGGATGGCGCACCATCCCGCGTACGGCTTCCGCCGCGAAGACCAGTCCTGTTTTGTGATTCTGAACGGAAAATTGCTGAAGAAATGAATTCGCCAGCAAGACGATGTCGTCACCTCGGTCGCGCAGTGGCGGCAATTGTAGTTGAACTACCGCCAGCCGGTAGAACAAATCCTCACGGAATGTCCCGTCGACCATGCCTTTTTTAAGATCGGCGTTCGTTGCGGCAACGACACGGGTATCGACTTGGATTTCCTGTCGTCCACCGACGCGTTCGATGCATTGTTCCTGGAGAAACCGCAGCAGCTTCACCTGAATTGGCAGCGGCACTTCCCCGATTTCATCGAGGAAAAGCGTGCCCCCGTTGGCGGATTCGATCCTGCCCTTTCGTTGCATGTGCGCCCCGGTGAATGAGCCTTTCTCATGCCCAAACAGTTCGCTTTCGATCAAAGTTTCGGGAATCGCGCTGCAATTGATCGCGACGAAGGGTCCGTCTTTCCGGCTGCTGTGCTGATGAATCGCTCGCGCGGCCATTTCCTTGCCGGTTCCACTTTCGCCGAGAATCAAAACGGATGCTTCCGAGGTGGCCACCTTGCGAATGGAGGTGAAAACCGCCTGCATCCGCTCATTGCTTCCGAGCATACCGTCGAAGGCTTCGCCCGCGAGTTTCTGCTGCGCCTCGCGGTACTGCCGTTCCAACAGCGCGACATGGAAGCAGCGCTTCAACAAAAGTTTCATCTCATCCATCGCCACGGGTTTGAGCAGAAAATCATAAGCGCCGGTGCCGATGGCTTGAAGGGCGTTGGCTTTCTCGCCCTGGCCACTCACGATCACTACCTTCGTGAGATTTTCCAAGGCCATCAGTTCCCCCAGAGCCGCGAGCCCTTCCTCCGGGGTGCCGGGCCGTGGCGGTAACCCGAGGTCCAGCAGGACGACGGTGGGCTGTGCAGAGCGGAAAATTTCCAGAGCGCTTGGACGATCATGGGCGAGCAGGATTTCATAGTCCTGCGCCAGCGCCCATTTCATCTGGGTGCGTATTTCATCATCGTCTTCGACAATCAGTAGTTTGGGTTTGGAACTGGTCTCGGTCATTGGGTGGAAACTAGGGGAATTGGAAACGGCTAAGCGGGGGCCACGGGCAGAAAGACCTGGAAGGTTGTCCCCGCGCCGGGCTTGCTGGCAACCGTGATCCTTCCACGATGGGCTTCGACGATCATTTTGCTTTGGAACATGCCAATGCCGAGGCCGTTTTTCTTCGTGGTTTGAAACGGGCGGAAAAGTGCACTTCGCAAAAAATCCGGGTTCATACCGCAGCCATTGTCAGTGACCGTCACGACCCCCCACGCGCCTTCGTGCGACGTTTTAATTTCCACCACGCCATCGCGGGCGATGGCCTCCTTTGCGTTGAGTACGAGATTCGTGATCACTTTTTGAATCTGCTCGGTGTCGGCCAGGATCTTGGGCACCTGGCCATAATTTTTAGTGAGTTTTATTCCGCTGGCACTGCTTTCGGATACGCCCGGCGCGCTTTCAGTCAGCGCGTTCAAGTCGGCAGGCTGCGGAGCAATCTTCAGTTCGTGCCGCAGCATCCCAAGGCGGCCCACCAGGTGATTCATATGAGTGACGGTCTTCGAAATTCCGCGCAAGGCGTCCTCGCGAAAAGCGGGATCGTTGAAATGAACCGGGAGATTTTGCAGCATCAGATTCAAGGTCGATGCCGCATTTTTCAGGTCATGGACGAAAAATGCCGCCATCGTTTGAAACGCCTCGAGTTCCTTTGCCTGGAGAAGTTTTTGAGAAAGCTGCACGTTCAACAAACTCGCGGCAATGTGTTCGCCGACGCATTTCAGCATATCATAGTCCTGAATGGAATATTCGGCGCCCCCGACCCGGTCAGCCAGCGTGATTAAACCGAGCATTTCCCCTCGCGCGATGAGCGGGATGCAAACCCGATGCCCGCCGTTGCTGAATTCACCGGGGTTCCATTGACGCAGCGATACCGCCCACGGGCTTCGTGACGCCTCGATGTCGGCCGGTTCGTGATGCATTTGGAAATGCCGGATAACTTCACTCGAATCCTGAGGCTGGGGGCCGATATCGCGAATTTGTGCTTCGGAAAGTGACGTGGATGCTCCCAGCTTCAGCGATTCGCCTTTTTCGTCGATGAGCCAGATCGTGACGGACAGCGCTTCAAACATGTCTGCCACCAGCTTCACAAATGACCGGCAAAGGTCGGCGCGCTCCACCCGCGAGGCGGTGCCCTCGTTGAATTTTTGCCACATCGTGCGGTAGTCGTAGAGCGGACGCTGAAAATTACGGCTTACGAAACGACGCAGCGCCTGCCGTACCCGGTCGGACTGCAGTACCACGGCGAGCAGTACGAGCGACACGAGGCCGATAAACGATTTTAAGGCAAAGGTGTTGTCGCCGCCGAAATAGCCGACGATTTTCGAAAACACCCCGATGAACATCAGGTAGATTCCGGCGAGCAGAACCGTGACCGAGCCTTGGATCACGAACTGCGACGGGTAGACGTCGAGATTGAACCGTCCGGCACGGAAAAGGGAACGAAGCATGAGCAGCGATCCAAGCAGCGCTGCGGCAGAGTTCATGATCTGGAACGAAGGATCGATGCCCCGGAAGAGCAGCGACTGGCTGCTCGTGTAAAGACGCACGGTGAAAATCACGCCAGCTCCCATCAGCATGAATTTGATCCGCCAGCGCATCGTACCGACCGCCGCGCGGAACGTGCGTTCGAAATTCATCAGCACCAGTACCGAGGTGATCAACAGGCCGAGGTTGAGGGCAAAGCCGGACCAGCCCAGCCGCAGAGACCACTGTGATGCAGTGGAACTATCGAGCGTCGCTTCGATCAGCCGGTCGCGGAAAAGTACGGCGATCAAAACAGGCGCGAGAAACGCTCCAATTAACGGCAACTTCCAGCGGGCAACAAACTCCACAGCGTTGCCGCGTGCATAGCTCAAACTGAATAGGAGCCATGTACCGGGAACCAGTGAGAGCACGAGAATCCGCCAGTTTTCCCAATAAATCACCTCGTCGATCCCTTTCGCCACGTTGGTCAGGCCGATAAACACATTCTCCGCTGCCAACAGCACCATGCCGGCGGCGAACATCCAATCCGCCACCGTCCGCTGTCTGCGTGCGACGACGATAACAGCCAACACCGTGACGCACAACGCACTCGTGTAGGGGAGAAACAGCGATAGGATCATGAAATCGTGGCCAACGAAAAAGCGACCAAAGCAGAACGGAAAGCCGGGCCCCTGTCGATGGAAGAGGTGACGCCGGAGTTAAGAATTTATGATCGGGCTGATCGGTCCGATCAGTCTGATCTGGAGTGGGGAACCCGGGCCTGCTCAACCCAGCGCTTCCGCAAGCGTGGCGATGATGTCGTTCACGGGCTCGGTGCCAACGGAGAGCCGTAACAAATCCGGGGACAACCCATGCTCAGCCAGCTCGGCGCGTCCTGCGGCGCTGGTGACCAGGTCGTAGTGTGCGAGATAAATGAAGGGCGAAATCAAGGTGGTCGACATGCCAAAACTGGGTCCCTTCGGCAGGCGGACCTTGTCGTAGAATGGCTGCATCGATCCCTGAAGCGTGAATGAAATCATGCCTCCCACCGAGGTCGGTGTGCGGGCGATTTTAAGATAATTATCCCGCGTATCGGGCTGCAACGCCCACCAGACTTTTTTTATCGCGGGGTGTGTTTCGAGAAACGCGGCAACTTTGAGGGTGTTGGCGTTGATCTTCGCCACGACTTCAGGTGTCGCACTAATCTGCGCCGCCAGCCGGCTGAGGTCCCGATCATGTACAGGCTCCAGCCATTCCTTTACTTTCTCACGCAGCAAATCGGCGTCGGGATTCGAAGGATTTATCACGATGGCGCCGGCAATGACATCGCCTTCGTGCGCCGTGTATTTTGTCAGACTCTGCGTCACCACGTCGGCATAGGGCAACAGGTCCACATTAAATGAAGAACAGATTGCCGGATCGAGAATCAGGCGGGCACCGTGCTCGCGTGCGAGCGCCGAAACCGCGGCGACATCGGGCGTTTGGATCAGGGGATTCGTCGGGGCCTCAATAATTAAACCGGCGATCTGTGTGCCCCGCTCCGCGAAGATCCGTTTTACCGAGGCCAAATCGGTGACGTCCCCAATGCGCACATAATCGGTCGCCGGGTTTGCAGTGAATTTTTTCAACAACGCGATCGAATCCAGATAAAGCCACCCCAACTGAATCCATACCGTGCGTCCGCGCGGGGCCTGAACGGCGTTAATGGCGCGGAATGACGCGTAGAGTGCGTTCATGCCGCTCGGAGCCAGGAGAATATCGTCGTCAGGTGCCGCGGAATAGACCTGGCGCAACACCCGTTTGACTTCGGCGGCGCTGTCACCGGCAAAAAGTTTTTCGGGAATGGCGCTGGAGAGTACGCCGAGGCGCACGAGATGATCCTCGGCCGCTCGCGAAGAGAGAAAACCACCCAGATGCTGGAGAAATACTTTTCCCCGGGCATTCAATTCCGGCGTATCGCGATGAGCGACGCCATTGATTCCCTCGAAACAAAAAGGTTCGGCTTCCGCGGGGTGGGACCGGCCAAGGTGGTTGGCGAGCGCCACTGCCATTTTGGTGGAACTCACCAGCCACAGGGACCGGCCGGCCAATTGCGGCCGGATTCCCAAGTGCGCGCACAGTTGTCGTGCATGCGAATGAACGACGAATCGCGGATAACCCGAAGTGATGTGCCGGGTGGTTTCGGGCTGCCCTTCTTCGTAACCGATAATGTCCCGCAAGGTGGGTAGGCTGCATGCCACGGAATGCGGGCTGCCGGGAATGCGTTGACCGAGAGGAATAGGCTGGAAGATCGACATGCGGGAACGCTCGAAATTGTCCGCTATCGCCCGCGAAGCAACCACGCTGTGTGTCATCGCAGGGCCGGCTAATTGTAGTTCCGAAGAATCAGTCGGATCCGTCCGATCCGCCGGATCGGGCTGATCGGCGCGCAATGCTCAGCCTCGCCCTAAAATTTATTGCGCTTCGATACGAAGCTGTGAACCAATACGCGCATGAAACTGGTTTCCTGGAACGTGAATGGCGTGCGTGCAGTGCTAAAGAAGGGCTTTCTCGACTATATGGCGAAGGTCGACGCGGATGTGATCTGCCTTCAGGAAACGAAAGCCCACCCTGGTGACGTCCAGCATGTCGCGTGGGTCGCGGGCTACACCCCGCATTGGTATTCCGCGGTTAAAAAAGGATATTCGGGGACAGTGATTTTCACCCGCGTGGCCCCGAAAAAAGTGACGTGCGGAATCGGGCTCCCGGGACATGATGACGAAGGTCGCGTGATCACCGCAGAATTCGACGATTTTTTCCTGGTGAATGTTTATCAACCGAATTCCCAGCGGGGCCTGACCCGCTTGAAGTATCGCACCGAGGAATGGGATCCCGCATTTCTGGCGTTTCTCAAAAAGCTCGAGAAGAAAGGCAAACCGGTGGTGTTTTGCGGTGACTTGAATGTGGCGCATACGGAAATCGATCTCACGAATCCGAAAACCAACCGTCGCAATGCGGGATTTACCGACGAAGAACGCGCAAATTTCACCACGCTGCTTGGCCGTGGATTCATCGATACTTTCCGGGAATTCGAAAAAGGACCGGGACATTATTCCTGGTGGAGCCAGATGATGAATTGTCGTGCACGGAACATCGGATGGCGCGTCGACTACTTCGTCGCTTCGGAAAAACTCCGCCCGGCACTCAAGCGTGCGTGGATTTCTCCGGAAGTGATGGGCAGCGACCACTGTCCGGTCGGTTTGGAAATTAAATGAGCCTTTCCATCGGAAAGGGACGTCTCGCCAGCGAAGGAAAAATACCTGCCGATGTGCGCCTCGATCGTTCGGGCGTGCACGGATTTGGATTGTTTGCGGGTGATTTCATCCCGAAGGACGCCCGCATCATCGAGTATGTCGGCGAACGCATTACCAAGGCGGAGGCTGAGCGTCGCGAAGCGCGGCGGCTTGAGCGGCTCGCCGCGGGCGAAGACGGATGCGTCTATGTTTTTGAGCTCAACCAGCGCTATGACATCGATGGCCACGTCGCGTGGAACCCTGCCCGTCGCATCAACCACTCCTGTGGGCCGAACTGCGAGACGCAGAATATTCGCGGACACATCTGGGTGATCGCGTTGCGCGACATCGCGCCGGATGAAGAGCTGAATTATGACTATGGTTTCGATTATTCAGAGTGGCAGGATCATCCCTGCCGCTGCGGTGCCACGGAATGCGTCGGGTTTATCGTGAAAGCCAGTCAACGCTGGCGGGTCCGCCGCGCACTCGCCGCGAAACGGGCAATTCAGACGTAGGGCTGGCGGAAGGGAGGAGAAAGAAGGGAAAATGGAGCAGGGAGCAGGGATTTCCGGATAAGGCCGATAGCTCGCGACACGTAGGTGAAGGTGGCCGTCGCTTTCCATATCAACGCAGCGGCATGGCCACAAGGGCCAGCCCTACGGGGGAATAGAATGATAACGGCTGAGGCGGAGCTTTTCTTTCGGCCGATTTCCGCCATGCTTCCGGTCATGAAGCCCGAGCAGCAGCTGAAAACATTATTGATGAGCAAGCCGCCGCTGTCCGTAGCGGTCGCCGAAAGTCTCACCGGCGGACACCTGCAGGCGCGAATCGCCGCGGTGTCGGGGGCATCGAATTATTTTCTCGGTGGCATCACGGCCTACGCGCTCGATCAAAAAGTGAAGCACCTGGGTGTCAGCCGGACGGCCGCAAAAAGCGTGGATTGCGTGTCGCAATGGGTGGCGGTGGAAATGGCGCGGGGAGCGATTGAGCTTTTCGGCGCGAACATCGCCGTTTCAACAACCGGTTATGCGGAGCCGAATCCCGCGGCCGGAGTGAAAGCGCCGCTGGCGTGGTGGGCGATTTGCCACAAGCAGCGAGGCGGGAGGATGGCGGTGGTGTCTGGCCTTGTGGAAATACCCGGCGCCAAACGCGTCGAGGCCCAGGAACGAATCGCCGGTGAAGTGCTCGGCGCGTTGGTGGCTTACTTGAAAGAGTGGCGCGGCGCGTGAGGGCCGCTACCGGAGGATGCAGATCGGACGGATCGGTCCGATCCGACTGATCAGGGCGCAAAAAAACCCGCCGGGATCGCGGCGGGTTTCGAAAATCAGAGGTCGTTTACTGCGTGAGACGGGTCACGTAATCCATCAGGAAGTGCGCTTCCGGCGGCGGGGTTACCCAGTCGCTGAAGAGCAATTCCGGAATGCGATTATCGCTGTTGTAGAAAATACGATTGGCCTCGTTGTCGGGAGACATGTAACCGGTTTTGATCGCGGCGCCGAGAAACAGTCCTTCAGAGGCGGAATAGACGAGCACGTTGGATTCGGTGTTGACCGAGCGGGTCGTGCTCTCGCGTTCGGCCGCGCGGATGCCGGCGTTCGCCTTGGCTTCGATGCCGAGATTAAATTTGTTTTTGAAAAGAAGGCGGGAAGCGGCGTCGTCCATCAGGAGGTAAACGGCGGTAATGGATTTGCCGCCCGCTTGCAGACCGAAGCTGAGTTCACCAGCGCGAAGAAATGCCGGCACCGACCATTTGCCGTTGGGACGCTTCGCCATCGCGACCGCGTAACCGTCTTTTATGCCGAAGAAGAAGCCGGCTTGGAACTGGTTCACAATCACGATGCCTTTCGCCCGGCGGAGATAATCGGCGGGAATCGCGGTCTTAAAATTACCCTGGATGTCTTGCAGGATGGCTTCGCAAGAATCGAGGTGCTCGATCACGGTTTTGCGGGTCGTGACCGGTTCGGCTGCGGACAAAACGCCGGCGAGCGTAGTGAAGGCGAAAAGGAGGGTGAGGAACTTCTTCATGTGGATTGAGTGAGAATAGGCCTCGGCTGCGGGAGCGCAAAGCTGTTTTCAGGAACGGAATAAGCAGATTAAAGCGGAGAATGAAAGCCCCTACTTTGCCTGTTGGGGAAGGCGGTCGTGGGGGGATGCTGAAATGGACAGGCGGACGAACCGGAAGTTGCACGGTTCATTCAAGGCCGCGCTGCTCGATTTCAACCTCGCTCCAGCCGAAATAATGCCCGAGTTCGTGGAGATAAGTCAGGCGGACTTCGTCCCGAAAGACGGTTTTGTCCCCCTCGGCGAAATCCCAGAGATTTTCGAGAAAAAGCAGGATTTGAGAGGGTAGTATCTCCATATCCGCACTGGCACCGGGATGTTCCTGGCCCACAAAAAGTCCCAGAATACTCGAATCCAAGCCGTCCTCGACGAGTTCATCGCTTGGAAATGGTTCAAAACTTACCGGCACGCTCATGGCGGTATCCCGAATGGCGGCGGGCAACCGGCGTTGGGTCGATTCGACGATCGGGGTGGCGATGGCGGTCAGCTGGTCGAAAGTCATAAACGAAGGACGCCCGCTTATCGGGGCAGTTCTCGAGACAGGTCAAAATGCTCAAATCGTTCCCCCAGCCACCACACCGTGGCGACAAACTCTGCGCTGAGAATGATGCTGCCAACGATGGCTCCGATAACGATCGCGGCCGCTTTTCCAATGAGCCATGCCAGGGCAAATATCGCGAGCCCTCCACATAGTACCGCCGGCAGCAGGGCCACCAGCAACACCACGACGTAGCCGGCGAAGAAAATCAGCCGCTGTCCCATCATTTCGATACCGCCGCCGCGGCCGGCCGAATTTTCGACCCAAGCTGGAAAGTACAACGTCGCGGCGAAAGGAATGCTTAGCATCATGCCGGTGAGCGGGGGCAAAATAAGGGCAATACCCAAAACTCCGAATGCAAACAACGCCGGGGCGATGGCCACAGCCCGGCCTGAAATGCCAAAAACCGGCGTTCCCAACATCAGCAGCAACCACTCGATCGCCGCCAGGATGACAATGGGCGAAGTCAGCGAACCCAGTACCACCTGCCAACCGCGCAAAGGATAACTCTTGAGCAGGTCAAAGTGCGTTACCATCAACCGCACATTTTGCCGCATGAACATCGGTCCCACGACCAGCAGCCAGGCGCCGAAACCCAGCGAGCATGCCGCGACCGCACCGTAGACCTCGCGGCTTAAATGAGTTGTCCGCGCCCAGACGTGGAATCCCAAAATGAGCGTCGCGAAAAGCAGCCAGGTGCGGATGCGAAAAAAAGGACCCATGGCGACCAGGTTTTTCCAAAGAAACGCCATGGGAATGTTGCCTTGAGGCTTGAGGGCAAACGGGGCTGGTCTTGCCTTGCCCGGCCGATCCGGCCGTCGGGGCCATTCGCCGGAACGAATGGCGGCGACCTGTTCGGCTTGCTTGCGTGCATGATCGATCGAGGCCTCTTCAAAAGAAACGTCCGCGCGCACGACCCACAAATAATGGAGCGCCATCACTGCCAAAGCGGGCCCGATCACCAAACTAAAACTCGATAAATCCCCGGCAAAATACGGTCGCACGATCAGTGCGAACGGCGCGAGGATCCAGCCGACAGGCGGCGATTGAAGCACATTACCAAAGTAGCGAATCAATGTTTCAGCATTGTTGAAGTCGGCCGTCGATGGCGGCGCCACATGACTTCGCAGCCACCAAACGCTCCCGCAGACCAACGCGGTTAGTGCGGTGAGCGCAATTGCACGTCGACGGTTGGTATGCACGCCGAGGGACAGCAGTCGTTCCCGAGCGAATGACGCCGCGATGAAATGCAAACTGAGAGTGGAAAGAATCACCCACCAACCCACGGCGTGCATGAGCGGGCTTCCGCCAAGGTAGCTGGCGCGACGGAAAATCAGTGAAAGAAAAAATGTCGAAATGAGAATGGTGATCTGGGAGCGCAGCAGCTTGAAATGAATCAGTCGTTTGCGTGTGATCGGGGCTGGAAAAAGAAACGCAACCTCCGCCTCGGTGAATTGAAGCGCCGCGCGCCCGGAAGGCAGCACCCAGGAAATTGCGATCACGACAAATATCAGCAACGCTCCGAACGAGGTGAGATAGGGCGCAAGTTCGACCGGCAACGTGGGCGCTGCCGGCGCATGCTGTCCCGAGAAAACGCCGCCGATTACTTTTCGGAAAAAGAAAAAGTAAAAATAGAACGCGCCGGCAATCGCACCAAATAGATACTTCGGCTGTTTCAGCCGTTTGATCCGTTGCACCAGCCGGTTTTTCAGCGTGGTGGCCTGAAGATAAAAGAACGCGCTGATCACGGCAGGACAGGCGGAGTCGTGGGCGTTTCCGTATCGCCAGTGGCGCGGAAAAATACGTCCTCAAGACTGAGTTGTTCGCCGTTTGAAAACCGGGTGCGGACATCCAGCATGGTTCCATGCGCTTTCTTTTCGCCGTTCTGTAAAATCAAGACGTGAGAGCAGACTTCCTCGAGCAGCGACAGCAAATGCGAGCTGAGAATGATCGCCGCGCCGTCTCGCGCGAGGCGCTTCATGACGTCTTTCATCCGGCGGATGCCGCCCGGGTCAAGGCCGGTCAGGGGTTCGTCAAAGATGATTACTTTCGGCCGGTGCAACAGTCCGCATGCGATCGCGAGTTTCTGCTTCATCCCGCGGGAAAGCTCGCCGGGAAGCAGATCCTTTTTATCGCTCATTTCGAGTTCGGTCAGGATTGGGCCCGCGCGTTCCGCCCAGTCGACCACGCCATAAAGACGGGCGACGAAGTTGAGATGTTGCCAGACGGTGAGGTATTCAAAGAGACGCGGTTCATCGGGGAAAAACGCCAGCTGGCGTTTGGCGGCGACGGGATTGGCGAACAGATCAACGCCTCCCAGATGAACCGCTCCCTGGGTTGGTGGAATGATGCCCGTAACCGAACGAAGCGCGGTGGTTTTTCCGGCGCCATTGGGGCCAACCAGCCCCATGACTTCACCGGGTTGGACATTAAAGGACAGGTCGTGAACGGCGGTGAAATCGCCGTATCGCTTGGTCAGGCCGGTTACTTCGATCATGGAAGCCAATACCTTGGGTGAAACCGGGCCGGGAGTAAAGCGACGCTTGGATGAGCGGAAGGAATACGATTTGGGGGCGTTCAAAAAAATTCGCGCATCTATGCAGATAAAAATGAAACCTCTTCGATTTCGTCGCGTCGTACGAAGGGTAACCAATTTGTTTCCTCCATGAAAAAAACGGCCAGAGCCCTTCTCAGTATTGCAGGATTTTTCTTGATCGCCTCTCCATTCGTTCGCGCTGATGAACCTGCGGCCGGAACGCCGCCCCCGCCTCCTCCGGGAGAGAAAGGTGACAAGCGCGAACGCCGGCAGGAGATGCGCGACATGCGCGAGAATTCCGAGCAGATGGCAAAAGAGCTGAATCTCACGGCCGATCAGAAAATCCAGATTGAGGCGATTCGGAAACAAACCCGCGAGTCCATGAAGGCCTTGCGAAATGACACCTCACTTACCGAAGACCAAAAGCGCGAGAAAGGCCGGGAACTTTTTAAATCCGCGGCCGATCAGGAGCGTGCGATTCTTACTCCTGAACAACAGGCAAAGGCGAAAGAGTTGCGCGAAAAACGTGGCCGTCGCGGACCGGAAGATCATCCGGCGGGCGAGGCGCCACCACCTCCGCCGCCTGCGGCGAAGTAAAATCATTTTTTGAATTCTGCACTGGGGTGCAGTGTGTGTGCAAAATAAGCGCCGCGGCGTGGGGCCGCGGCGCTTTCTTTTTTTGTTTTTGAGGCTGCAGAATCTGTCGGATCGGTCCGATCGGTCGTATCCGACGGATGCACTGCAACCTGAATACCTTGCCGCTTGATTGGAGCGCCCGCTCGCTGCACGATCGCGGGCCATGGATAAACGGCAGATCATCGTCGTCGGCGGAGGCGCAGCAGGATTTTTCGCTGCGATCACGTGCGCCGAGGCAAATCCCCAATGTTCCGTTACCATTTATGAAGCGACCGCGCACCTGCTGGCGAAGGTCCGGGTTTCCGGTGGCGGACGTTGCAATGTAACTCATGCCTGCTTCGACCCCCGGGAATTGGTGAAACGGTATCCGCGGGGAAATCGCGAATTGCTCGGGGCCTTTCATCGTTGGCAACCCCGCGATACCGTCGAATGGTTTGAATCGCGGGGAGTGCAGCTCAAAATCGAAAGCGACGGCAGAATGTTTCCGATAACCGACAATTCGGAAACGATCGTGCATTGTCTGCAAGACGCCGCGCAAAAAGCGGGCGTGCGCGTGGTGACACAGGTGGGTGTGAAGGGAGTGGAACGCGTTGCCTCCGATCCTGGGACGAACGAAGCGGACGGCTGTCGGTTTAAAGTGACACTCACAACTGGTGAATCGGTGACGTGTGATTGTGTGTTGCTCGCCACGGGTGGAAATAAAACGAATGCGGGTTTCGAATTTGCGCGCCGGTTTGGCCACACGATCGAGCCGCCCGTGCCTTCTTTGTTCACCTTTCATGTGAAGGATTCGCGCTTGCAGGACTTGTCTGGGGTGTCGGTTGAAGCGGCCGCTACCGCGGTGCGGGGAACCAATTTGAAGGAATCCGGACCGTTGCTGATAACCCACTGGGGATTGAGCGGCCCGGCGGTGCTGAAGCTTTCGGCGTGGGGGGCGCGTATCCTGCATGATTGCGATTATCGCTTCACCCTTTTGGTTAACTGGACTCCGCAATTTAATGTCGACCAGCTGGTCGCCGCACTGGGGCAGGCGCGTGAGGCAAATCCCAAAAAACAATTGGGCACGTGGTGTCCGGTGGGATTGCCGCTGCGATTGTGGGAGCGGCTGGTAGTCGCAGCCGGGCTGCAGCTCACCACTGTTTGGACAAACGTTTCGGGTGCATCATTACGCGCGCTTGCCGCGCAAATCGGAACAGGGGAATTTGCAGTGAACGGCAAAAGCACATTTAAAGAAGAATTCGTTACCTGCGGTGGCGTGAAATTAAGCGAGGTGGATTTCAAAACGATGGAGAGCCGGCTTGCGCCCGGACTGTACTTCGCGGGTGAGGTACTCGACATCGATGGCATCACCGGAGGTTTCAACTTCCAAGCCGCCTGGACCGGGGGACATCTGGCCGGACGCGCGATGGCGGGATCCCCGGAAATTTGAAATCTCCGGCTTTTGGGACCGGAGAGTTGTCTCGCAAAGGATTCGAAGGAGACGAAGGAACTGATTTAATCCGGCTTCATTTTCTTCTCCTTCGTTCCCTTCGCCTGCTTCGCGAGACCCAATTCTGGTTCCTATGTTTTAAAATCGGAAACCACGGATGTCACAGGTAGGCCCGGATGGGCATGGAGCGCTCAAAGAAATGAAGTGAGAAATCCCGCACAGGGTACCGTCGGTTTTTGTTCTCCGTTCTCTCTATTTGCTCCTGTTAAACCCTGTGTTTCCTGCCTTGCCGGCGCGCCCCGCTCTCTCACGCTGCGTGATTCATGACTTCGTACAGCCAGCTTTTCATGATTCTGCTGCCGGTGTTCGCGATGATCGCGCTCGGCGTGTTGCTCCGGCACACTCAGTGGATCACCGAGGCGGCAGAAACGAGTCTCTTCAACCTCGTCGTCAAACTCACTTTCCCGTGTCTGATTTTCGAATCGGTGGCGAATAATCCCGCGCTGCACGAGCCGCGGAATTTGCTGATTCCTCCGTTGATCGGATTCAGCCTCGCAATTCTGTCGATGGGAATTGCGTGGTACGCCGCGCGGGCGCTCGGACTGACGCTTGGTCATGGACTGCGCACGTTCGCACTCGCGGTCGCGTTCACGAATTACGGCTATCTGCCATTGCCACTCATGGACGCGATGTTCGGGCCGGAGAGCCGCGCCGTGCTGCTGGTTCACAATGTGGGCGTCGAAGCCGCGATTTGGACTGCGGGGGTTTTGCTCGTGAGCGGATTGTCTCCCCGTGAAGGTTGGAAGAAATTAATCAACGCGCCGTCGATGTCGCTGCTGCTCGCGGTCGTGGCGAATCTCACGGGCGTGACCGCCTACATTCCTGCTGTGGTCACGTCTTTGGTGCACGGACTGGCGATCTGCGCGGTGCCGCTCGGACTCATCATGACCGGAGTGAGCGTACAACCGCATCTTAACGATCCCAAGCAATGGGTGAATCCACGCGTGACGTTTGCCGCCTGGCTGTTGCGTCTCGGTATTTTGCCCTGTCTGTTTTTACTCGCGGCCCGCTTTTTGCCGTGTTCGCTGGAATTGAAACGGGTGCTCGTGGTGCAAGCCGCGATGCCTTCCGGTGTCAGCTCCGTGTTGATCGCCCGGCTCTACGGCGGCCAGCCCCTGGTTGCCGTGCAAATTATTTTGGGGACCACCGTGCTCGCGCTGTTTACGATTCCGCTTTGGATTCAACTTGGACTGTCATTTGTCGGTCTGGCTCCCTGAAAACGTGGAATCGAAAGATTGCGGGAAATTATAGTGCGAGTGACGTTGACGGCGGAAGAAAGCGGCGCCTTTTTCGCCGGATGGACTGGATCACCGACCCACAAATCTGGATCAGCCTGGTTACATTGACCGGGCTCGAGATCGTGCTGGGTATCGACAATATCATATTCATCTCGATCCTCGCCGGCAAACTGCCGCACGAGCAGCAGGCGAAGGCCCGACAGACCGGCCTGATGCTGGCGTTGATCACCCGCGTCGCGTTGCTTTGCAGTCTCGCGTGGATGGTAAAGCTTACCGCGCCACTTTTTGAGGTTTTCAATTTCGCTGTCTCTGGTCGCGACCTCATCCTCCTAAGCGGCGGTTTGTTTCTGATCGTCAAGAGCACGATGGAAATTCACGAGAAACTCGAGGGCACCGAGCATGCCCTAAACACGAAGGGAAAGGCGAAGTTCAACTCCATCATAGTCCAGATTTTGCTGCTCGATATCGTGTTCTCGCTCGATTCCGTGATTACCGCAGTCGGCATGGCCAATGAACTGGGCGTGATGATCGCGGCGGTCGTGATTGCTCTGATTGTTATGCTTAAATACGCGGGTGTCGTCAGCGATTTCGTGCACAAGCACCCGACGTTGAAGATGCTCGCGCTGTCGTTTTTGCTTTTGATCGGCGTGACGCTGGTCGCCGAAGGCACTCACCAGCACGTGAACAAAGGCTACATCTATTTCGCGATGGCATTTTCGCTGGCTGTGGAAATTTTAAATCTGAAGCTGCGGAAAAAATCCGATCCGGTGGAGTTGCACGAATCGAAACCGTAACACCTTGCGGCAGGTGGTCGTCGATTTCCAGATCGACGACCCGCGCCTGTGCGGAGACTTGGCGCCCATCCGGCTAGGTGATACCCCGAAGCTTGTCGCAGACCGTGAGCTCGTCGAACGGCTCCGGCTTGGATGTAGCAGCGGTGGTAACACCGCTGGCCAGCCGTCTGACGACGGCTGCTACGCGAAGGTAGAAAATCGGGATCGGTGGGATGGGTATGGTATGTTGATCGAATACCCCGGAATTTTGGCACGGGGGGTACTTATTCCGTCACGCTTCTATCGCCCCGGTCGCCTGACGGCGTTCATCATTGCGGGTGTTGACGCGTTTCTGACGCCGGCGCCGCAGCAATTCGTCGAGTTTGTCCGCGAGCAGGTCGAGGGATTTGTAGGCGTTGTCACTGGTCACCCGCGCGATGAGATCGGGGCCGCTGACTTCCAACCGGGCTTTCGCGATGAATTGTTCCTGCGCCGCCCGCGTGTGATCGACTTCGAGATCGATGCGCACGCGTGCGACGCGGCGGTCGCGCTCGATCAAGCGGACCGCTTTTTCCGTGGCTGCCTGCCGGAGTGCAGCGGTGAGCGGGAGATGGATGCCAGTAACGATGACGCGGGAGGAAACAGCCTCCGGAATATTTTCGGTTTTTAGCATAGTCCCAAGTTTGAGGCGGAAAAAGGCGTCCGGTTGCTTACAAAGATGGGGAAGGTTTTTAGTGCGTCGGCGCCAGCCACCAGGAATTTTCGAGTCGCGCGAAATTCCCCATGGAAAATTTAGGCGGATTGAGCACGGTCCATGGGCATGCGACGTTTCCTTCTATTTGTGGCTTTGTTGACTGGCGCTGTATTGCGGGCACAGGTTTCCGCAACCGATCTTGAAAAAGAAATCGCGGCCGGGGTGGCCGGGCCGCAAGTGACCGTCATTCATTTCTGGGCGCCGTGGTGTCCGAACTGCAAGGCGGAGATGACGCCGGAGGGGTGGGCGAAATTTATTGGGGACAATCCAAAGGTGCGGTTTGTGTTCATTAATGTCTGGCACAAAAACGAAGATCCGACGCCAAAGCTGAAGGTGGCCGGACTGGATTCCCAGGCGAATTTACGCCTGATCACGCACCCCAACGCGTCGCGGGTGGCGGCGGATCGGGTGAACGAATTCATGGGCCTGCCATTGACGTGGCTTCCCTCGACCTGGGTGTACCGTGAGGGAAAACTCCGGTTCGCCTTCAACTATGGCGAAATTCACTTTCCCGTGCTGCAGCAGATGCTCGAGGACACCACGAAAGAGTGGTGACATTGAGCTTTCTTGCCGGCGGTAAGTCTACTTAATGCGCGCATGGCAGGAAAACTGAATTGGGGCATCATCACCACGGGCTGGATCGCGCGGAAGTTTGCGACCGATCTTTTGCAATCCCGCACCGGCCGTCTGGTCGCAGTCGGCTCGCGCAAGGTGTCCGATGCGAAAAAGTTTGCGCAGGATTTTGGTGGCGTGAGTGCGCACGGCAGCTACGAAGCCTTGCTGGCCGATCCGGAGGTGCAGGCGGTTTATATCGGCACGCCGCACCCGATGCATCTCGAGTGGGCCGTAAAAGCAGCGGAAGCCGGCAAACATATTCTGTGCGAGAAACCCCTCACGCTTCGTCTGGCGGACACCCTTCAAATCATCGAGGCGGCGAAACGTCACGGCGTGCTGCTGATGGAGGCGTTCATGTACCGGTTTCACCCGCAGACGCTTAAAATCGTGGAGCTGGTGCGTGCTGGCGCGATCGGCGACCTTCGGTTGATTCGCGCTTCGTTTAATGTCGTCTGCAATTTCGATCCTGAGCACCGCATGTTCAAAAAGTCGCTCGGCGGGGGTTCGATTCTCGATCTCGGTTGTTATCCCATCACGTTTTCACGCCATATTGCCGGCGCTGTCACTGGGAAGGCGTTTGTCGAGCCCGTGGAATTCCATGGTACCGGTCGATTGCATCCGTTGGTCGGTACCGATGATTTCGCGACGGCGGTGGCCCGGTTTCCTGGCGATATTTTCGGTGAACTTTCCTGTGGGTCGACGGTGCGAAACGACAGCACCGCGCAGATCTTCGGCAGCAAAGGCTGGATCCACGTGCCGAATCCGTTCACTCCGGGCTTGCTCGGCAAGGAAGAGGAAATCGTCCTGCATCGGAGCGGGGGAGTCACGCCAGAACGAATCGCAATCAAGAGTCCCGGGGTGGGACTCTATGCCTACGAAGCCGATGCCGTCGCCGAAGCAATCGCTCGCGGTGATCGCGAAGTACCGTTGGCGAGCTGGGCCGACACGATTGGAACTGCAAAGCTGCTGGACGCATGGCTGGCGTCGGTAGGATTGAAATATGATTGAGCCGCGAATGGCTGACGCCGCGCCCGGGGCGGGCTCAGAGAGGAGAGCTTGCAGCGACAAATGCAGTAGCTAGTTTTCAGCGCATGCGTTCGTGCCAAATTATTCCGTGCCTTATCATGGCGGTTTCCTTTCCTTTTCTCTCCGCAACTGCGGCGCCCACGACTGAAGCGATTGCGGCGGAATCCTCCAAGGCCAACGCTTTTTTCGACCGCGTGTTCGACGAAGACGTGGCGCGCAGTCCCATCTTTATGGCTCAGCTGGGTCTGAAGAAAGACAATGATAAATGGGACGACCTGAGCGATGCACATGCACTCGAAGATCTAGCCCTGAATGTGCGTCACCTCGAGGAACTGAAGCGTACGATCAATTTCGATTTGTTGGACGAGCAGGCGAAGGTCAGCTACCGGATGTACGTTGGCGATGTGGAGAGGGCAATCGAAGGCTGGCGGTGGCGGTTTCACAATTATCCGCTCAATCAGATGTCAGGACTTCATTCGGAAGCCCCGGCGTTGCTGATCAACTTCCACCAGATCGACAATACCGACGACGCGCGCGCTTACATTGCGCGATTGCGCGGCATGGGGCATCTGCTCGATCAGCTGATCGAAGGCGTCAAAGTTCGTGCGGATAAAAAGATCGTTCCCCCGAAGTTTGTTTTTCCGTTGGTAATAGATTCAGCCCGCGAGGTGATCACCGGCGAACCGTTTGACCAGAGCGGAAGACGATGTGCGTTGCTCGAGGATTTTGAAACCAAAGTGGGTGCGCTCAAAGAGGTGGACACAGCGACAAAAAAACAGCTGGCGGCAGATGCACGGGCAGCCCTCCGCGACGCGGTTAAACCTGCGTATGAAAAGTTGATCGCGGTTTTGCAGGAGCAGGAAAAATCGGCGACAACGGACGACGGGGTTTGGAAGTTCCCGGACGGCTTGGAATATTACGCCTTTGCATTGCGGCGGTCGACCACGACGCGAATGACGGCCGAGGAAATTCACCAGCTGGGTTTGCGGGAAGTCGCGCGCATCCACCACGACATGGAGGCGATCATGGCCAAGGTGGGTTTCAAAGGCGACCTGAAGGCGTTCTTTAAGTTTATCAAGGAGGACCCGCAATTCTACTACCCAACCACACCTGAAGGCAAAGCGGCGTACATGAAACGAGCGAATCAGATCATCGACGACGTGCGCGCGCGATTGGACGAATTTTTTATCACCAAGCCCAAGGCACCGCTACTGGTCAAACCCGTCGAGCCTTTTCGGGAGCAAGGGGCGGCTGGTGCGTTCTACGAACAACCTGCGCCCGACGGATCGAGGCCGGGGGTTTATTATGTCAACACGATCGACATGCACGGGGTGCCGATTTTTGAGATGGAAACGCTGGCGCATCACGAGGCCATTCCGGGGCACCACATGCAAATTGCCATTGCGCAGGAGTTGAGTGGGATCCCGAAATTCAGACGCTTCGGCGGTAACACAGCGTATGATGAAGGCTGGGCGCTCTATGCGGAATACTTCCCGAAGGAATTTGGTTTCTATCAGGATCCTTACCAGGATTTCGGACGGCTCTACGATGAGCTGCTGCGCGCGGTTCGTCTCGTGGTTGATACCGGTATTCACGCGAAACGCTGGACGCGTGATCAGGTAATGGAGTATTTTCGCCAGAACACGCCAAACCCCGAGCGCGACATTTTCACCGAGACGAACCGCTATATCGTCATGCCCGCCCAGGCGACCGCCTATAAAATTGGGATGATTAAAATCCTCGAACTGCGGGAGCTCGCGAAAAAAGAGCTTGGCGCGAAATTCCAGCTTCGTGAATACCACGATCTTGTCCTGCGCGATGGGGCGGTGCCGATGGATCTGCTCGAGGAAAACGTGAAGGCATGGATCGCGAAGAAAAAGGCCCTGTGATATTTTAATGCGGCGAGGAACCTGTCAAAAAACGGATTGAGAAGTTGTTTTGAGCGATGGCGCAGATACCTGATAAAAACTCTGGCAGCACCCCGCCCACCGGTGGGGACAAAGATGATCTGGTTGTATTTATCACCCGACGGGAGGGAAAGTGTGCGGAGTGCGGCGAGGAATTTTTCGACGGGGCGTTGATTAGGAAGGAGGGCGACAAGGTGCTTTGCCTGGAGTGCGCCGACCTTGCCCATTTAGAATATCTCGCGAGTGGAAACACGGCACTCACACGGCGGGCAACGAAGCATTCACCCCTGCGCGCGGTGGTGGTGAAATGGTCGCGGAGCAGAAATCGCTTTGAGCGTCAGGGTATTTTGGTGACAGGTGAAGCGATCGATCGCGCCGAAGCGGAGTGCGCGGAAGATGCAGGTGTACGTGAGCGCCAGCGAGAACGGGCCGCCGAGAAACGGGTGGGGATTGAAGCCTCTTATGTGACCTCGATGACTGCGGCAATCTGCGCCGCCTTTCCAGGATGCCCGCCTAAGGAGGCGTTACAAATTGCTGAGTGGACTTGCAGAAAAAATTCCGGACGCGTCGGACGTTCGGCGGCAGCCAAGGCATTCGATTCCGAGGCAGTCAAATTCGCCGTCGTCGCGCATATTCGTCATCAACATACGGTATACGACCAGCTGTTATCGTCGATTGGCGACCGGCAGCGGGCGAGACAAACGGTCAGGGCGGAGATAGATCGAATCCTTGATTCGTGGGTTTCCGGGCCGGCGAACGACCTGCCATCTGGCACCAAATAGCAGAGCCAAGTTGTTCAAGTTCGTTACGCCCGGAATAAACCGCTCCCGGTTATAAAACAGGGTAGCTACAAAAAGTGCAGAAAGCGCAAAAGACATTTTGCGCTTTCTGCACTTTTTGTGGCCCTTAAGGATTGGTAAACTCCTTTCTAATCTTTCAGATCGAGCTCACGTTTGAGCCATCCAACGCGATCCGTGGCTACTTCGGTGGTGCGGAGATCGTGTTCCGCGGCGTAGGTGACCATTTGCTTTCGCGAGGACGCCGCGGCGTAGAATTCGGCAGCTTGGGCGGCGCTCACATATTTATCGTGGTCAGCAAATTGAAAAAATATCGATGCAGGCGCGATTTCACTCACAAAATTCACCGGATTTAAGGGGGCGAGTTGAGTTCGATACGATTCCAAGTCGTGAGGTTGGCGTGCAAACAGGAACCAGTCGATCAGGCGGGGAACCGGGGCCATAAATACGTAGGTCTTCGCGCGTCGGTCCTGTGCGCTCGCGATCATTCCGTACATTGCGCCAAAGTCGTGGCCAACAAAGGCGACGCGTTGGAGATCGACCCCAGGTTGTGCGAGGAGCAAATCCATCGCGCGTCGCAGTTCGACCACTTGTCGCACAGAGCGGTCGTAATCTTCCTCCGGGACGCGCTCGCCGTACCATTTAGGTTCAGACCACATGGCGTCGACCAGCAGGGAAATCACACCCTGCTTCGCAAGGGAGATCGCTTCATAGAGAAACTCCGTTCGATTCGTGGTTTTTGGATCTCCCAACCAATGTACATAGAGGATCGCGGCATGGGGAACTTTGGCGTCAGTGGCCGGAGACACGAGGTAGGCTTTGAGGGGTTTGTCGACCGGAACGAACGTGATATCCCGGACCAGAGCGCCATCGTGGGTCTCACGGCCAACTTCCTCCAATTTGAATGGCGTCAGGCGATCATAGTCGAAAATTCGCGTGGAGGCTCTTACCGGAACGAACAGTACGATTGCGACCAAGCCAAAAACGGTGGCGGCAGACTGGATAAGACGAAGCGGCTTCATAAGCTAGCCGACACGTCGGAGGTTGTCGCACACAATCGCGGCTGCGACTGCGGCATTGAGTGATTCCGCGCGGCCGTATTTGGGAATCGTCACCCGCTGAGTGACCAAGACCTGAACTGCCGGAGAAAGGCCGCGGCCTTCACTGCCGATCACGATCACGGCGTCGCGCCGGGGTTTGATGGCATGAACATCTTCGCCCTGCAGGTCGCAGCCGAGAATCGGCACAGCGAGTCCGGCGAGTGTTTTCGCCAGATCGGTCGTGTAGACTTTTACACGAGCGAATGAACCCATACTGGCGTTAATGACTTTTTGGGAAAAGAGATCCGCGCAGTCCGGCGATAAAAGCACGCGATCCAAGGCGAACCAGTCTGCGAGGCGGATCAATGTGCCGACATTTCCGGGATCCTGAATGCCATCGAGCGCGAGCGTATGGCCTCGATTTAACGTTCCGTTTTCCAACGGTTCCCGGACAATTTTCCCTATCGCCAGTATGCTCGATGGCGTGGGGAAGTGGCTGATTCGTGCCATTTCTTCGGCGGTTACGATGACGGGACCGGGAACAGTTCCGATGGCTGAACTCCCTCCTGACCATGCCGAAGTCGCGTAGATTTCCACCAGTGGAAAGCGCGCGGCGACGAGTTCACCGATGACTTTTTCGCCCTCTACCACGAACATACCGGCGGCCTCGCGGTGCTTTTTCTCCCGAAGGTCGCGCAGGCGGTGGAGCTGGGCTTTGGTCAACGGCATGAAGGCAATATCGCGTGGTCGTTGGTGCATGGCAAAAGGATAGCGCAGAGTCCCCCGCGCCCTGGCGCAGGCTGCACGATACGGGCGTGATGCGATTAACCCGCTGCCGACTAGCCCGGCAAACGCCGGTATTGCCGGACAACCGTTACAGGAGCGTTAAAATCCATGCGACCAGTTGGTCCCCATTTGACGAAATGGGGTGATGAGCGAATTTTGCGGGTGTTCTTTAGTTGTTCAGGTGTGTTGTTGCGGCCCGGTCTCCCCAGGGATGCCGGGCCGTAGCTTTTGCGAGCTTTTCAAAGGCCGAAAGCCCGCTATGGTCCGGCAATGAACCGTTTTGCCCCCTTGGCGTTGATCTGGTTTTGCGCGATGGTATTTGTACCCGGAGTATCCGCCGCCACCTCCTCTTCAAAGAGCGAAGTGAAGGGCAAGACTCCTGGGCTGGAGCTGGCGACGCTGGCATCGCAGGTCACGGGCATCGCTATCTCGCCATTGCTGGGAGTCAGCGGCGTCGGGGCCTATCAGTATTTCAAGGCGCATACGCCGGAGGAAAAAGCCGCGTTGCCATGGTTCGCGCAAATTTCGTTTTGGCTGCCGGCGTTGCTGTTGGTTGCCGTGTGCGCTTGCAAAGACAGCATCGCCGCAGTGATCCCGCCGGGAATGAAAAAGCCGCTCGATATCGCGGAAGCCGTCGAAAACAAAGTCAGCGGTCTGGTCGCGGCGGGCGCGGTAATCCCTTCGGTCGTCGCGCTGGGCTCCAAGTTGATCATGCGTTCCAGTCTGATCGAGCCGCATGACGCAGTGCTCCATGGCGTCGGCATGGTACAACTCGGCGCGTTTGACATGTCGTGGTTGCTGACACTGCTGATGGTCCCGTTATCCATCGCAGTTTTCGCCGTGGTGTGGGTCGTAGGTCATGCCATCAATGTTTTGATTTTACTGAGTCCGTGGGGCGGGGTGGACACGGCACTAAAAGCAATGCGCACCAGCGTGCTTTCGCTGGTCGTAGCGACCGCCTACATCGATCCGGTGGTCGGTGCGACCGTATCGGTGGTGATTATTATCATTTCATACTTCATGGCGGGCTGGGCGTTTCGGCTGATGGTGTTCGGATCGGAATTCACCTGGGATTTTTTCACCCTGCGCAACCGTCGTTTCAAACTGCTCGCTGACGGCAACAAACTCTTTACCGCACGCGAGATTTCGGGGGTGCCGATGCGGACTTATGGGCGTCTCTTTCAGGAATCTGACGGCAAACTGATTTTAAAATTTCGCCCCTGGCTGGTGTTGCCGGAAAGAACGGTGGAAGTTCCGCGTGACGGTCTGGTGGTGGGAAAAGGATTGTTTTTTTCCGAAGTTCTCGGTTTCGACAAGGCGGCGGACAAAACCGACACGTTGTTGTTATTGCCGCCGCGCTATCGCGGACACGAAGAACTTTTTGCGCGGACTTATCATATCTCCGGGTCGTGTGACGTCGGCCTGCGCAAAGCGTGGGGTTGGATCAAAGAGGCGGTCGGCTTTGGGGCGAAGAAACAGCCGGTCGCCGTTTAACGATGAACCTGCGTGTAATTCTTAGAATTCTGCTTGGGATCTTCTTTGTGGTGGCGGGCGCCAATCACTTTCGTGCGCCCGACGTTTATCTGGGAATGATGCCGGCGTGGTTGCCGTCGCCGTCACTGTTGGTTAACATCAGCGGTGTCGCGGAAATTCTGGGCGGTATCGGGGTGTTGATCCCCGCGACCCGGCAATTTTCCGGTTGGGGATTGATCGTGCTGTTGGTCGCGGTATTTCCGGCAAATGTGCATGTGGCCATGCAGGGATACATGCCAGGATTCAACCTGTCCCCGATGTTGCTGTGGTTGAGGCTGCCGTTCCAAGTAGTATTGATTGCGTGGGTGTGGTGGAGCTGCATTTTCCCCGGCCGAATCGAGACGCTGGATTGAAAAACGACTCTATCAGTAGCGTGCCAAAAAGGCGGCGTTTGACTTGCGCGAAATGCCAACGAAGTTTTTGTTTTCTCTTGGTCAGAAATTATTAAGGTAATTGTCATGAGCGAAGAAAACGTGCCCAAGCTCCGACTGAAGCCAAAGCTGGCGGCAGGGCCTGTGGCTGCACCTCAGCCGCTCAGTGGGACGCCTCCGCCGCCGGAAATCGCTGCCGATACTCCAGCTCCCTCTGCTGAGTCCAAGTCGGTCCGATTGAAGCCGAAACTCTCGAGCTTGCCGCTGCCGGCTGAGGCGCCGGCGGATCCATTTGCAGTTCCGGAAAATGCGGGAGCGGAGGTGCCGATGCCGCCACAACCGCCTCCACCGTTAAGCCCGTTTCCTCCGCCTGAAAGTGGCTCGATTCCGGAGATCCCGATGCCGCTCGAAAAACCGGCGCCTAAATTCTCGCTCAAACCAAAAGCGGCAGTCGACGCTCCGCCACCAGCGCCAGGGGTTTTTCCGGCTCCTCCGACTCCCGCTGAAGAGTTTGCAGCGAAAATCCCGATTCCTGCCCCGAACTACGTTGCAGCTGAGCCGCCGGAAACCCCTCCAGTAATTGTCGTGCCCGAGTCACAAACGGCGAAATCCTTTCCGCCGCCGGGAAATTTTCCTGCTCCTCAGCCGTCCGCTGGAACCAATCGTCCGCCGCCTTGGGCGCATTCTGGTGCGGGGTCGGGCCGGTCAAAGAAAAAGAATGCGGTGCTGGCTGCCGGCAGTGTCGTGGTCGTCCTCGCTATACTTGGCGGATTGTTCTTCGCGTACAAAAAATTCACCACCCAGCAACCTCTGCCGCCTCCTCCGCAAAAAGTCGTGCCAGAGCCAAAAGCAGAGGAGGCCGCTCCTCCGGCTGTCGTGGAAACCAAGCCCGAGCCGGTCCCAGCGACGGTTGCTCCCGCGCCGGTGGAAAATAAACCCGTCGTGGTGGAACCGCCGTCCGAACCCGTGGAAATTCCGCCCCCGCCGGCGAGTGCGGCGTTCAAAGCATGGGTCGATAACTTGAGAATTGGTGGGGTGCGCACCGGCACCGCGACCCGCATCTTCATTGGCGGGACCGCCTACGCGACAGGAGAGGTGGTGAATTCGCAGTTGGGCATTTATTTCGAAAGCTATAACGCCGAAACACGGCACATCGTTTTCAAGGACAAGACGGGCGCCAAGGTCGAACGCCGCAATTAGCCCGGGGAACTCCCGCCTTTCCCGACCAAGGCAGATTTTAGCCACAAAAAGTCACAAGAAAATTGGAGGCGACCTGAAATCTAAACGCCTCTATAGAGGCTCTGAAATACTTTCAGAAGCAGATACATTGATCTTCGTGACTTTTCGTGGCTAGAAACAGTTCGGTTGGGCGGGATGGCGTTACGGTGCCAGGACGGATTTGATTCCACGCAGAAGCTCGGGATCGGTTGCGATTGCCAGCACACCATTCACGACAAATTGCACGCCGATGCACATGATCAGAAACCCCATGATTTTTGTCATCGCGTTCACCCCGACGGGTCCGCTCCAGCCTGCGATTTTTCCGGAAAGTCGCAGGACGATATAGGTGAGAAATGCGACGCACACGATCCCGGCAATGATGGCCACATAATCAATCCACCCGGTCGCGAGCGAAGTGAATCCGATCGTGACTGCGATGGAGCCCGGTCCGCTCAGCATCGGCATCGCGAGAGGCGAAAAGGAGATGTCGATTTTCTTCCGCGCCGCTTCCTCTTCTTCACGTGCCTCCTGCAGGGCGGGCGTTTTCGGCGCAACCATGCTCATGCCAATGCGAGCCATTAATATTCCCCCGGCAATCCGGAGACCGGGAATGGAAATCCCGAAAAAGTTCATGATCACCGTGCCTCCGATCAGAGTGCTCACGAGGATCGCCACCATGTAGAGGCAACCTTTGCGTGCCTGCTCGCGACGACGCTGGTCGTTGTCGCCCTCGGTGATCGCCAGAAATGTTGGTGCTGCGGCGAGCGGATTAATAATTGGCAGCAGGCCGACCACCGTGCCCAAAAAAATCGCCCAAAGATGTGTGACACTGGACATCTGCCTCGAAGCTAGGCGCAGAAAACCGCGCGAGCCATTCTATTCGATGAAGGAGAAATCCTGTCGCGCCGATGCGGCAGTCACCACACATCAACCGGTCCCTTTGGCACCGGGATGGATTCACGCCGCATCACTGCAGGCTCGTCCTCGTCGCGCATGAAGGACGCGACCATGGGATCGGGGCGATATTGCGCGCGTAATTCGCCGCGCTCATCGAGGAAGGGCTGCCGCCATTTTTCGTAGGCGATCAGCAACGCTTCAAATTCAGCCCGTGAACTGAATTGCGTGATGCCTCTTTTAAATTCTTTCGCGGGTCCAAAACGCTTGGCGTACCACGAGGCCGGTTTGCGGAACAGCCGGCAGCCATGATCTTCGCCGAAAACTTCGATCATCAGTTCCAAGTGGCGCCGCATGACAGTGACGCGCGAATGATAGCCTTCTTCCGGGAGAAGTTCGCCCGTTTTAAGATAGTGACGGGTATGCGTGAAAATCCACGGATTATAGAAGGCCCCGCGTCCGACGCTCACGCCGGCACAGCCGGTCTGATCGAACATCATCTTCGCGGCTTCCGGAGTCGTAACATCGCCGTTGCCGATGACGGGGATTGTTTTGACCGCTTGGACAACGGAGCGGATTCCCGCGAGATTGACCGCGCCGCTGAAGCCCTGGGCGCGCGTGCGACCATGAACAAAGATCGCTGCGACTCCCGCGTCTTCCAAAACGCGTGCGAGGTCGGGAGCGGTGAGATTGTCCTCATCCCAACCGAGTCGCATCTTGGCGGTGATGGGAATTTTGACTGCGTCGACCATGCCGCGGACCAGTTTCGCGGTCTTGTCGAGTTCGGTCATCATGGCCGAGCCGCCGCCGATTCCGACTACCTTCTTCACGGGGCAACCCATGTTAATATCGACAGACGCGATCCCCATCGACTCAACGATCTGGGCGGCGTCGCGCATTTCCTCCGGCACGGCGCCGAAGAGTTGAACAGCGAGCAGTTTTTCCGCCGGACACGTTTGCACGAGCTGTAGTGCCCTCGGATTTCGTTCAATCAGCGAACGGGCGTTGACGAGATCGGTGGTGGTCCAATCCAGTCCACCGATTTCGCGTACGACGAGGCGAAAGGGCAGGTTGGTATAACCCGCCAATGGCGAAAGAAAGAGATTCGAATCAAACTGGATCGGTCCGATGCGCACGATTCAACGATGCGTTCCAGCGAGGCTTCTGCAACAGAAAGCAAAATGAATACTGGCCGCGCGTCGCAACAGGTAGGGCGGGACTGTTTGCCTCGCACGTCGGTGCGGGGACAATCGCCCCAGTGCAGGCTGGAGGACGATCCCTGGGAAGCGAGCACGCTTCAACAGGGCATACCGGGATGCGAGCACGCAGCAACGGTGCTGGGCCCGCCGCGACTTAGAGGAGAATTTCGCAGAACGGACGGCCCGGCGGTCCATCCCGACCTTATCGTGTACGTATTGCCTCGTTCGTCGCGTGATCCCTCTTGCTCAGATCGCAGCGACTGCGCGCTTCATGCGGGCGAGACCTTCGGCGAGTGTGGTTCGCGGGCAGCCGAAGTTGATGCGAACGTGCCGGCCGCGCGGGGAGCCGAAGAATGCTCCATCGCTCAGCCCGACACCATGATGCTCAAAATGCGCGATCGGATCAGCCAGTTTGAGCGCGGATACGTTCAACCACCCGAGATAAGTGGCTTCGATCGGGGCCTCGATCGTCACCCCGGGAAGCTCGCGAGTGACGAAGTCGACTAGGAAATCGCGATTTCCACGCAACGTTTGGAGTAAAGCCTGCCGCCACGGTTCGCTGTCCCGATAGGCGGCTTCACAAGCGACGAAGCCCAGCGACGTGACTTCGGCGACTACTCCGGCCGTTGCGCGGACAAACTGGGTCCGCAACTGCGGATCAGAAATAATCGCGATCGATGTGCCCAAGCCGGGCACGTTATAGGTTTTGCTCGGTGCCATCAGTGTGATGGTGCGTTGTTCCACTTCCTGACCCAATAGCGCGGTCGGAATGTGCGGCAGATCATCGAGAATCAGGTCGCAGTGGATTTCATCGGAGCAAAGCACCAGGTTGTGGCGCACGCAAAATTCGCCGAGCTTCACCAATTCGTCGCGCCGCCAAACCCGTGCGACCGGATTATGCGGATTACAGAGAAGGAAAATTTTGGTCTTGGGAGACACCGCTTTTTCAAGCGCAGCCCAGTCGATTTCCCAGCGCTTTTCACTGCCGTTGTGGGCGAGCGGAACCTGAACAGAGCGGCGCACGCAATTCTTCGGCGCACTCATGAATGGCGGATAAATTGGCGTGAAAGTGATCACTTCTTCGCCAGGTTCTGCGAACGCCTGGGCAACAATGTTCAATCCGACAACCAATCCCGGCAACCAGACCAGCCACGAAGGATCGATTTTCCAACCGTAGCGTTTTGCGGCGGCGGCGACGAACGCGTCGATCGTGGATTTCACCGGTCGGGCGTAGCCAAAAACACCTTGATCCACCCGCTCGTGCAATGCGGCGACGATTGCAGGCGAAGATTTGAAATCCATATCTGCCACCCACATGGGCAGGATGTCGCGACCGGCATATTTCTGCCATTTTTGCGAATCGGTTCCGCGGCGTTCGACTACGGTTTCAAAATCAAAAGTCATAAGCAGAATCAGTGAAACCAGTGCGGGCGGGGAAGCACGGATAATTTTGACGGCGAGACATAAAAACGGCTCACTGTACCGGACGCATTTCCGATTACCCTAAAAAACTCAGATGAGAAACCGCTAATCCACGCTAATTGACGCTAATCAAGAAATTCGAAAGAAACTAGAACCTGGTTCATCTGATAGGTGAGCAGAAATATCTGAACGAAAACCAGCCATTGCCTGTATTAGCGCCGATTAGCGAGAATTAGCGGTTAACCCACTTCGGAATTTAGGATTACTGCGGGTGTGCTTCCAAGGTTTTCCTGATGAATGCTGTTGATTTTCGATTTGCAACGCCGGAGGACGCGACGCGACTGAGCGAAGTCGCCTTCGAGGCGAAACGGCATTGGAAGTATCCATCCGAATGGATGGAATTATGGCGCCCCGATCTCACGGTAAGCCCACACTATCTGAAGACCGAGAAAGTTCGCGTGGCCGAATCTAATGGCGAGGTGATCGGATTCGCGGGCCATTCGTGGGGTGATCACGGCCGGCATCTTGAGCATCTATGGGTTCTCCCGGCACACATTGGCCAGGGATTGGGCCGTCGGCTGTTTGTAGAAATGGTCCAGTTGGCGCGCCATGACGGAACAGCGAAACTATTTATCTGCTCCGATCCCAACGCCGAGGCGTTTTATGTGAAAATGGGTGCAGTTCGAATCGGGCAGGAAGTCTACACGCTGCCAGATGGAACGCGTCGCGAAGTGCCATTGTTGGCTTACCGTCTGAGCTGAAGTGACGATGTTGCGCATCGCGACGTCGCAGTGCGCGGCAAAATTACCCGCACTGTTTTCTGACATTGGACTAAGTGCCGATTCCGCTCGTATTTACGTCCAGAGGAAGACCGGCACGTGTGGTGCATTGGAATGGCACAACTCAGTTAGAAAACCAAACAACCAACTCAACTCATATATCATGTATCGCCTCATTCGTTACGCTCAGCCTCTTGTCAGCAATTCCGCCTATGGTTCCCGCTGGTCCGGTTTTGAACAGGAGCTCAACTCGCTCTTTGGATCGCTCGCATCAGACGCCACCCGGTCCATTCCGGTCAGTGTGAGCGAGGACAAGGATAATGTCCAAATCACGGCCGAACTTCCCGGCGTGCAACGTGCCGATGTCACGGTGGAAATCGTCGACGATGTCCTCAGTCTTCGCGCCACGCGCAAGCAAAGTGGTCTCGAAGCCGATCAGGAGCAAACGGTCAAATTTGCCCGCGATCTCAGCCTGCCGTATCCGGTGCAGAACGATAAAGTCAGCGCCGAACTCAAAGACGGTGTGCTTCGTTTGACGCTCCCGAAGGTGGAAGCCGTCAAGCCGCGCAAAATCGACATCAACTAACCGAACAAATCACACTCTGAAGTGTGAATTGTTCGCCCTGTCGGGGTTAACCGCGACAAGGTCGCTTTTCTCCGACGCAGCGTCGGAGAAAACGGATGTTTTTCTGATGGATGGAGTCTGTGTTGCGAAAATATCCGGGCTAATTCAACAGTCCTGAAAATATTTCAGCCGGCCATATCGGCCGGCATGAAATAAGCTTTAGTACATCTGTTCCAGGCGGCTTAGGGGTAGGCTTGCCGGGAATCGTCCGCTTAGGTGGGCAAAACCGCCGGGAGTCGCATAGCGACCCCGGCGGCTTTATTTTGGCCGTCCATAACCATGGTTGGATTTTATAGGGCCAGCCCTCGCGGCCACGCCATAGCTCTCGCCGAAGCGGCATGGCCACGAGGGCCAGCCCTACATCGGATAGACTACTCGTCCACCGACGGTTGAAATTAAGTGGGAAATTCCACTGATGGTTGCCGTTGACCTGACCGTATCGCCGGAAAAGCTCGGGTGCCCAATGCTAGCGCTAATCGATTCACTTTCCACGGAGCACCTGCACACGCCGATGCAGTGGTTTCTTGCCATTGTTAGCATCGTGTTGATCGACATCGTACTCGCGGGCGACAATGCGGTCGTCATTGCCCTCGCAGTGCGGCGGCTGGAGAAGAAGGAACGGATGTGGGGTATCCTGATCGGTTCCGGAATGGCGGTGGTGTTGCGAGTGGGACTGACTTTTGTCGCGGCCCAGCTGCTGGCGATTAATTACATCAAACTGGTCGGCGGTCTGCTGATCCTATGGATCGCGGTGAAATTACTGGTGGATAATACCGGCGACGAAGAGGGTAAGGGTGAGGCAAAAAACCTGTGGCAGGCGGTTTGGTTTATCACGATGGCGGACATTACGATGTCGCTCGATAACGTCCTCGCTGTCGCCGGGGCTTCGAAGGGCAGTTTCGGGCTGCTGTTATTCGGTCTTGGGTTGAGTATTCCGCTCGTGGTTTTCACGAGTAACCTGCTGTCAAAACTGATGGACCGTTACCCCATCATCATTTACGTGGGCTCGGCCATCCTCGGCAAAGTCGCGGGAGACATGATCATGACCGACCGGCTTATTGCCGAAAGATTCCATCCGGAACCGTGGCAGATCCACGCTGTCGAAGTCGCGCTCGCCGCGGGGGTGATTTTGGTGGCGCTATTTTGGCGCAAGTTGAAGAGCAAAAATGCTTCGTGAACTGGCGAAATCGTTGACATGGGTTTCAGTGCGCTTTTGCAAGTCTGCCCGCCATGAACTGTCGTCTGCTTAAATCCATCTTCGTATCCGCCGCTTTTGCTCTCACTGCGTGGGCGCAGGAGGCCGCGACTCCGGCTCAGCAAACTCCGGCTTCGCCGCCCGCCGCCGAAGCAGCGGCTAAAGCCAATACCACGGCAGCCGCGGCGGCAGTCACCACGGCGAAGGTGCCACCCACGCCGGACTTTCTCGAGCATCTCGTCGATGAAACCCTGAATCTCTTCGACGTAAAGAGCGGCCAGAACACCTGGGTGCATTTTGGAATCGCAGCGTTGTTTGTTGTGTCCGCGCTGCTGCTCCGGCGGGTGGTGACGACGATTTTTTTCAACCGTTTAAAGAAACTGGCGGAGAGAACCCAGACAACGCTCGACGACAAATTGTTTCCGGCCTTGGAGGCTCCCGTTGCGACGTTCATCCTGCTCGTCGGTATTTTCAGTGCGTTGAAAGTCCTGAAATTGTCGACCGCGAGTGACGTTGCGATTGGGTACGGCTCGACCGTTGCTTTCTCGCTGGTTCTTTTCTGGGGTTTGTTACGCGCGTTCAGCGCATTGATCGATCATGCGCATGAAATCGCGCTGGAGAAAAATCTCAGCATCGCGGCCTTCATGCCGTGGATTAAAAAGACGCTGGTTGTCGTATTCGTCACGTTCGGCGTGCTGATGGTGGCGCAGAGTTTGGGAGCCGATGTGAAGGCGTTTCTCGCCGGTCTCGGGATCGGCGGCTTGGCTTTCGCCCTCGCGGCCCAGGACACGATTGCGAATCTCTTCGGATCGATCGTCGTGGCGATTGACCAGCCATTTAAAGTGGGTGAGGCGGTCAAGATTGGCTCCAGCGAGGGCACCGTTGAGGACATCGGACTCCGGTCCACCAAACTCCGGACCCCGGGAAGGAACCTGATCATCATCCCCAATAAAACGGTCGCGGCCGAAGCGATTATTAATAATTCGCGCTTTGTTGGCCGTCGGGTCGAGCAAGTGATCGGCCTGACCTACGATACCGATGCCGCGCAGCTGGACACGATCGTGACGGAGATTCGCAGCATCATCACGGCTGAAGGCGAGGTCGATAAAAGTTCGGTCCTCGTTTTTTTCCGGGATTTTAGCGCGTCCTCGTTGGACATCTGGTTTGCATACAACGTCAAGGATCCGGATTTCGCGAAACAAATGGCCCTGCGCCAGCGAATCAATCTCGCCATCATGCGCGCGATTCGGACGCAAAATCTCGCCTTCGCATTTCCCACCCAAACGCTCCACTTGCCGGAAGCGATGGCCGAAAAAATGGCGGGCCGGCCTGCCACTCCGGAAGCAGCCAAATAGGCGGACAAGTATGTGGGTTCAGGGAGTGTCTTCAAACCCGCTTGTCATTCTGAGCGCAGCGAAGAATCCACGCGTTCGCAGCTGACGTGATCATCGATCCCATGGATTCTTCACTTCGTTCAGAATGGCAAACTAGGTGTTGAAAACACTCCAAAGGCTTCACTACGGTGCTGATGAGATTATCTTGCGACTAAACGCTTCGAACTCGGAGAATCCAAACCTTTCCTGCCCAAGACAGATTTCACAGAGGACACAGAGCGCCAACACAGGGGCTGCAGGAGAGCGCAAAGGTTATACGGTGTTTGTTCGCCAAATGTTTTTTCCGGAACATGTATGATGGCCGGTCATAGGATTTACCTCGGTGAACTCCGTGTCAGCGCTCTGTGCTCTCTGTGACCCAAAATTTTCTTCGTTTCGGTCTGATGAATGCGGTCTAGTCCAACGTCTGCCGGTAACGTTTCCCGCCGATGGCCATCGCGACGGTGAAAAATAGCAACAGGGGCCACATCTCACGGGCGATTTCGGCAAAGCCGTTTCCTTTGAGCAGAATCCCACGGACGATGCGGATGAAATGGGTATTGGGCAGGCAGCTCCCGATTACCTGTGCCCATTCTGGCATTCCGCGAAACGGAAACATGAATCCGGACAACAGAATCGATGGCAGAAAAAAGAAAAACGCCATCTGCACCGCTTGAAGCTGGTTTTGGGCGAGCGTTGAGAAGGTGATTCCGACCGCCAGATTCGCTGCGATAAACAAAAGAGCGACCGCGTAAAGTAGCGGCAAACTGCCGATCATCGGCACATGGAAAATAAAGTGGGCGGCGATCAGGATCAGGGTGATTTGAACGTAGCCCACGATGATGTAAGGAAGAATTTTCCCGAGCATCACTTCGAAAGGCCTGACCGGCGTCGCGAGCAGATTTTCCATCGTGCCACGTTCGCGTTCACGCGTGATCGCAAGGGCGGTGATGATTACCATCGTCATCGTGAGCACGACACCCATCAGCCCGGGCACGACGTTATATTGGGTGATGTTCTCTGGGTTATAGTGAGCATGAATTTGAAAATCGACCGGTCCATCTCGCGCACGCAGGCCGGCGAGCGGTCCAGTGAGGTCGCGATTCAGAACAGTGTTTGCCAGCGCGCGAACGGCCGCGACGGCTGGTCCGGTGGCGGCGGGATCCGTGGCATCGACTTCGATCAAAACAGTCGGCTGTTCGCCGCGAAGCAGCTTGCGGGAAAAATCGACGGGCAGATTGATTACGAACTGGACCTCGCCGAGTTGAAGCAATTCCTGGGTTTCCGCCTCGCTGGCGGTTTCTTTCACCAGCGTAAAATATCCGCTTTGTTTGAGTGCGGCGACGAAAGTACGGGCGAAAGGTCCTTGATCAGCGGCGCGAATCGCAGTCGGCAGATTTTTTGGGTCGGTATTGATGGCAAACCCAAACAACAGGAGCTGCATCAGGGGGATGCCGACCATCATGCCAAAGGTCACGCGGTCGCGCTTCATCTGGATGAATTCCTTCAGCACGATGGCCCAGAGGCGATGCAGGTTGAAACGATTCATGTCAGGAGAAATTATCTTTTGCCGCATCCATCAGACTGATGAACACATCCTCCAACCCGGAACGGATTTGTTTCCATTCGTGACGCGGGTCACGCACCGCCTCGATCGCTTTTTCAAGCAGCGCGCCATCGCGGCCGCTCACGTGGAGCGTATTGCCAAAGGCGACGACCTGCTCGACACCTTTGCTTCCGCGCAACTCTTTTGAAAGGATGCGCAGATCCGGTCCGCTGACCGACCACGTCGTCAGTTTGGCCGCGGTCAATACTTCGCTCAGAGTTCCGTGGGTGAGGAGATTGCCGTACGCGAGATAGGCGAGCCGATGACAGCGCTCCGCTTCGTCCATGTAGTGCGTGGTGATTAACACGGTAAGCCCCTTCGCGGCCAGTTGATGGATTTCTTCCCAAAATTCGCGCCGCGCCTTCGGGTCAACGCCGGCGGTGGGCTCATCGAGGAGAAGTAGTTGTGGTGAATGGATCAGGCAGGCGGCCAGCGCGAGTCGCTGCTTCCATCCGCCGGATAGCTGGCCGGCGAGTTGATGGCTGCGTTTTTCCAGGCCGAGTCTTTCGAGGCTGTGTTGAACGGCGGACGTCCGATCCGGCACGTCGTAGATGCGCGCGATGAAATCCAGATTTTCGCGAATGCTCAGGTCTTCATAGTAACTGAACTTTTGCGTCATGTAACCGACGTGGCGCTTGATCGCTGCCTGTTGGGTGCGCACATCGTAACCGAGACAGGTGCCGCGCCCGTCATCAGGCGTAAGCAGGCCGCACAGCATTCGGATAAACGTCGTTTTTCCCGAGCCGTTCGGACCGAGGAAACCGTAGATTTCCCCGCGGCGCACCTGCAGGTCGATGCCGTTAACCACGGTTTTGCTGCCGAAGCGTTTGGTGACGCCCGCAACATCGATGACGAAATCGGATTCGTTCATGCGCCGTTATTTGGCGAACGATACATCCACGGGCTGACCGGGATGGAGGTCGCGCGCGGATGTAGGATCGAGCGTCGCTTCGACCATGAAGACCAGCTTGCTGCGGTTGTCCCGGTTATAGAGGACCGGTGGCGTGTATTCGGGTTGGGGCGAAAGATAGCTGACTCGGCCTTCGAGTGGCGGGTGACCGGATAGCACGACCTTTAGCGTATCGCCGGCTTTCAGGCTGGCAAATTCCGCTTCAGGTACGAAAAATCGCACTTTGATATTTTCGGGTGGCAGAAGTGCGACGACGGGCTGACCGGCAGACACAAATTCTCCTTCGCGGAAAAGGGTATCGTAAACGAGGGCGGCTCGCGGCGCGCCAAGCGTTTTATGTTCCACACTCCAGTTGGCCCGCTCGACCGCAGCCTGGGCAGCGGCAACATCCGCCTCGGCGGCGGCGATAGCATCCGCCCGGCCTCCGAGTTTGGCTGTTGAAAGTTGCGCGGCGGTCTCGGCGACGAATTTGACGGCGGAGTCGTGGTTGAGCCTGATGCGGTCGAAATCGTCGTCGGACATCACGGCGGTCGCGTGCAATTTGTTCGCGCGCTCCAGTTCGCGCGAAGTCAGTTCCGCACTGACGCTCGCTTGGGATAGTCGCGCTTCCAACGCGTCCAGCTCGGAGGGGCGCTGACCCAGTTTGAGGTCGGCTAGTTTTGCTTGGGATTGACGCATGCGTTCTGTCGCCTCCCGGAGGCTCGAATGTTCCGCGCTTTGCTCGAGAACGAAGAGTGGCGCGCCCGCTTCAATCCGGGCGCCTTTTTGCACGGATAGTTTTTCCAGGCGTCCTGCGAGGGGAGAGGCGACATAGACAAACTCGCCCTCAAGGTAACCTTGCCAGCCGGTGGGAACCGGGCGACTACATCCAGTCAGGACAAGTGCGAGAATGGCGGAGGCGGCGAGGAAGTTAGGAAGGAAATAGTTTTTCATATTCTTTGCGGCCAGCCGGGGTGAGAAGTCCACCGGTGAACAGTTCCAGGGCTTTTTCGAGAGTCTGCTTGGGCGAAAGGTGGGTGACGGCCAAAACGTCGGGGTGGGTGAGTCCGCGAATGGCCTGCAGCCAGAATTGAGCGGCGAAATCCGGATCAACTTCCGGGCGGAGCGCCCCCTCGCTAAGTCCCGCCCGAAAAACCCGGCTGAAAACACTCGGAATGTTTTTCTGCCTGAGTTCGTCGATCATCTGAAACAGTTTCGGCGCGTAACGCTGGAGCTCGCGCAGCATGGCGGGACTCATGAGCGAAAGTCGCGGAGCCACGATGTCCACGATGGCGCGCAACTTTTGCGCAAAGGGAAGCTTCGGCTGGGCAATGACGGATTCGAGTTCCTGACGGATTTGCCGTCCAATCTCTTCAATGATGGTGCCGACAATCGCGTCTTTGCCGGGGAAGTGCAGGTAGAGGGTTTTCTTGCTCATGCCCAGTTCGTGGGCGAGCTCATCCATGGTCAACGCGCTGTAGCCGTAGGCAAAAAGATGTCGGTGTGCCGCCTCGAGAATCCGCCCAGGGGCAGAGTCGGGCGGTGGCTGCGGTAGGGCGGGAGCAGTGGAGCGGGAAGCGGTCATGGTTACTCTGGAAACTTATAGAGTATCTAAAGTTTCCTGATGCAAGCGGAAAGTTTTCCGTCGTCTGAAGTGTAGGAGCGGCTTTACGCCGCGATCCGAACGTGGCAACGCGCGTGAATCGCGGCGTAAAGCTCCTACATCAAACCAAGTCGAATCAAGGTTCCAGCCATCTTACCCGTGGCGGTCGAAATTTGCGCATATGTTTCACGCCCGGGAGTTGCCAAGTGAAAGCCCCCACGTACTTTCCCAGCCATGCCCGCGCTGGCCAGTAACTTCAAAACCGAGATTTCCACGCTGCTCGCGAACAAAGAGTTCGCGCCGCTTAAAGCGAAACTGGCCCCCTGGCTGCCAGCGGACGTCGCGCCGATCCTCTCGGAATTGCCGATCGAGGAACTGGCGGTGCTTTTCCGCGGTTGTACGAAGGAACTGTCGGCGGCGGTGTTCTCCTATCTCGAACACAGCGCAAAACACAAGCTGCTGAAGACACTCACGCAGCCGCAAGCCGCCGCTCTGCTGAACGAACTGCCCTCGGACGATCGAACCACTTTCCTCAACGCGCTTCCGTTGGATCTGGCAATGCAACTGATCTCGTTGCTCACGCCGGAAGAACGAAAAATTACGCAGGATCTTCTGGCTTATCCCGAGCATAGTGTCGGCCGCATGATGACACTCGATTATGTGGCGGTGCGCGCCGATTGGACCGTGCGTGAAGCACTCGAATACATCCGTCAGCATGGATACGATCGGGAGACGCTGAGTATGATTTATGTTACCGACGAGGAAGGTATCCTTTACGACGATATCCGGGTCCGCCGATTTCTTCTGTCCGCTCCCGAGACCAAGGTGAGCGCACTCATGGACGGAAATTATGCGACCCTTTCGCCGATCGATGATCGGGAAAAGGCGCTGCAGGTATTTCGCAAATACGACCGTGTGGCGCTTCCCGTGACCAACGCCGATAGCAAGCTGATCGGCATTGTGACGGCGGACGACATGCTCGACGTCGCTTCGGAGGAAGCAACCGAGGACATCCAGAAGCTCGGTGGTACCGAGGCACTCGATGAGCCTTACACGACGATTGCACTCAGCAAAATGGTGAAGAAGCGGGCGAGTTGGCTGGTGGTACTTTTCCTGGGAGAGATGTTGACGGCGACGGCGATGAGTTATTTCGAGGACGAACTTTCCAAGGCCATCGTGCTTTCCCTGTTTATCCCGCTGGTCATCAGTTCGGGCGGCAATGCTGGCTCCCAGGCAGCGACCCTGGTCATTCGTGCGCTCGCCCTCGGCGAATTTAAACTGCGCGATTGGTGGAAGATTATGCGGCGTGAACTTGCCGCCGGCACAGCGCTAGGAGTGATTCTTGGCGTGATCGGATTTCTGCGCATCGCCGTCTGGTCGCAATTTACTCCGATCTATGGACCGCACTGGCCGCTGGTGGGATTGACCGTCGGCATTGCCCTCGTCGGTATCGTGCTTTGGGGATCGCTGATGGGTTCGATGCTGCCGTTGCTGTTGAAAAAACTGGGCTTCGATCCGGCGACTTCGAGTGCGCCTTTTGTGGCGACGCTCGTGGACGTCACCGGTTTGATCATCTATTTTAGCGTCGCACTCGCCATCATGTTGTAAGGGAAATTTTCATGCCGCGCCCCGTGCTTCTTTACGATGGTGAATGCGGATTATGCAACCGGCTTGTCCGTTCGTTGCTGAAAGCGGATCACGCGGGAAAACTCAGTTATGCTCCGCTTCAGAGTCAGCCGGCGCAGGAATATTTGCGGACTCACGGTTTGCCGGTGCGCGATTTTGACAGCCTGGTGTTCGTTCCCGACTGGAATGAGGCGGCTCCTAATAACTATCTCTTGCGAACAGACGGGGCGCTGGCGGCATGCGCGGTCGTGGGCGGAGCATGGGGGAAGCTCGCGCATTTGCGAATTCTTCCGAGATGGATGCGTGATCCCCTGTACAAAATCGTGGCGAAGACGCGCTACGCGCTATTCGGAGTCTATCGTCCGACGCCGCTTGAGAATCCAAAATGGGAAGAGCGTTTTCTCGCTCGGTGAATTGAAATAACGAATCTCGCAGATGGACACGGATGATCATCAAACTCATCATGCTGAATCGGTGGTCGTCGATTTCCACATCGACGATTTTTGCGTCGGTATGGAAACCGACGCCCACCTCACCGAATGATCCGGTCGGTATCTGCTTCCGTGTTTTCTGTGTATTCCGTGGTTAAAACAGTAGGATGCGTGGCGTCGCTTCTTTCCGGAAAGTGTCTCGCGAAGGATGGGAAGGTTGCGAAGGAATGCCGCTTGGACATTCCATCTAATAAAAAAGGCCGGACATAAGTCCGGCCTTTGAGCAAAAATTGAAATGAGTGCGGTTTTATTCGCGTCCGTAACCGCCGCCGCCGCGATCGCCGCCGTCGCGTCCACCGCGATAACCTCCACGGTCACCGCGATCGCCACCGCCACCTCCGCGTCCGCCGCGGAAGCCACCACCACCGCGTCCACCACGGCCGCCGCCGCCACCCCCACCACCGAAGCCACGACGTTCGCCGCCACCACCGCCGCCGCCGAATCCGCCGGGAGCACGTTCTTCGCGGGGACGGGCGATATTCACCGAGAGGGCGCGACCTTCCATTTCATGACCGTGGAATTTTTCCACGGCTTTTTGGGCTTCGTCGCCATTCGCCATCGTAACGAATGCGAAACCACGGGAACGGCCGGTGAATTTGTCGAAGATGATTTCAACGACACTGACGGTGCCAACCTGGCCAAACAGGGCTTCGAGATCCTGGGCGGTGCTGGCGAAGGGAAGATTCCCCACGTAGAGCTTGCTGTTATCTGACATGTGATGAGGGGAGATGATCGTGTCGCCTTACCGCCCGTCCCCGAAATTCGGATTTCAAATCATCACTGAACAGTGGCGCTCACCTGACAATTTTCCGTAGCGATAGAATCTAACAAACAACCAACTCAACGCTGCCGAGGCTGTGAGGAGCAGACGTTTAGGCAAGCGATTTATCGACCGGGCACGGCTGTGTTTCCTCTCTCAATCGAGTCGTTTTGGCTGGGGACTTTGCCTTACGTGCATTTGGATTTTTTTGCTGACTGCCTGAAAAATATTTCGTGCACCAATTGCATCCATTGGTAACAGTAATTTTTCCATGCCGATCGCCGCCAATCCCACTCATGAGCTCAGCAATGGCGTTCTCATCCGGCGATTGTTTGGACTGGCGTGGCGCTATCGGATGCGGTGCGTGCAGGTGCTCGCGCTCCAGCTTATCCTGCTCACGATGGGTTTGGGCGGCCTCACTTTTACTGGCTTGGGAATCGATTATCTCAGTCATGTCGTCCTCCAGACGCCACTGGCACCTGGCCGACTGCATTTTTTGTTGCGGGATGACTGGACGCCACTGCAGGTCCTCGCGCTTTTGTCCGGCCTTATTCTGACGTTTGCCTTGGTGCGGGCCTATCTGAACTATGCCTATGCCATATCGGTTAATAAACTGGTCCAGCAGAAACTGGTCGTCGATTTGCGCGGTGAAGTTTACGAGAAACTCCAACAACTGAGCTTTCGTTTTTTCGACGCGAATACGACGGGATCGATTATTACCCGGGTGACTGGCGATGTGCAGTCGGTGCGGATGTTTGTCGACCAGGTGCTGATTCAAAGTGTCATCATGGTGATTTCGCTCACGGCCTACGTCATCTACATGGCAAACGTGAGTCCGACGCTTACCGTGGCCTGCCTCGCCACGACGCCTTTTCTTGCGGTATTGGCGGCATGGTTTTCGGCCAGGATTCAGCCTGAGTATGCGAAAAACCGTACGCTCGTTGAGCAACTGGTTCAGATTCTTGCCGAAGGTATCCAGGGGATCGCAGTCACCAAGGGGTTTGGTCGTGAGGCGGAATCGCGGGGAAAATTCGATGCGGCGAACGCCGCCTGTTTTGCCCAGCAGCGGGGCATTTTCTGGCGCCTGAGCTTGTTTTCACCGGCGGTGGGTTTCCTGACCCGGATCAATATGATGGTGTTGCTCGGCTATGGTGGCTGGTTGGTCATCCATGATCAGCTTCCCTTGGGCACCGGCTTGATTGTATTTGCCGGATTGCTGGAGCAATTTTCCGGACAGGTGAACAACGTCGCGACGATCGTGAACAGCGTGCAACAGTCGCTGATCGGGGCGCGCCGGGTGTTTGAAATTCTCGATGCGCCCGTGGAAGTGCAGAACTTGCCGGACGCGCGGCGGCGGCCAAAATTGGCGGGAGAGGTTGCGTTTGAAAATGTATCGTTTGCCTATGACCGCACGGAAGCGGTGGTGCGGGACATCAATCTTACCGTCAAATCCGGGCAATGTGTGGCGATTCTTGGGGCTACTGGCGCGGGGAAGAGTGCGTTGATGAGTCTCATTCCACGTTTTTTCGACCCGACAGCCGGGCGGGTTTTATTGGACGGAATCGATGTGCGGCAGCTGCATCTCGACGACGTCCGGCGGAACATCGGGTTGGTTTTTCAAGAGAGCTTTCTTTTTTCCAACACGGTCGCATCGAACATCGCATTCGGTCATCCCGAGGCGACGCGCGAGCAAATCGAAAAAGCAGCCCGGATCGCCTCGGCGCACGATTTCATCATGGGCTTGCCGAATGGCTACGAAACGGTGCTCGGCGAAAGCGGCAACAGTTTGTCCGGCGGACAGCGCCAGCGGCTGGCAATCGCGCGCGCCGTTTTGCTCGAACCGGCGATTCTGCTGCTCGATGACCCCACGGCGGCGATCGATAGCGAAACAGAACACGAAATCTTTGAAGCACTCGACCGGGCGATTGCGGGTCGTACCACGTTTATCGTGGCGCACCGGCTGAGCACACTTCGGCGGGCGGATTTTATCGTTGTGATGGAAGATGGCCGCATTGTCCAACGTGGCACGCATGAAGAATTGATGCGTGAGCCCGGTCCGTATTTGCATGTCGCCAATCTGCAGCTGGTGGACGCCCGCGATCTGCAACTGCTCGGCCTTGAAAGCGGGGAGGTTTCTTCATGAAACCAATGATCACACCCGGAAAAATCTCGACCCTCGTGCAAGCGCCGCGCGATGAGGATGAGGATTATGAACAATCCAAACCGCTCGAATGGGGACTGATCCGGCGGCTGTTTACTTATACAGCGCCAGTCAAAGGGAAGGTAATGGCTCTCGCGGTGATGACCGTCATTCGTTCGATCCAGCTTCCGGCATTGGTCTGGGTAACCTCACTGGTGATCAAGGGACCGATTACCAGTCGGAACATTCCCGGATTAATCTGGGGGGTGGTGGGGTACGGCGTGCTGGCGCTGGCGACCGACGGATTATTCCATTTCCGCCAGCGCTTCGCGTTGATGATCGGAGAGACGGTCGTCAACGGCTTGAGGGAAGAGATTTATAGCCGGGCTCTCCGGCAGCCGATGAGTTTTTTCCACCGGATAAAGATCGGCCGGATTATCGGGCGGGTCACCAGCGATGTGGAAGCTGTACGGATCGGTATTCAGGACGTCCTGTTTGTCACGGTTGTCCAATTTGGCTCCATGCTCTTCACCGCGGGGGTGATGGCTTTTGAGGATTGGGTTTTGTTTTTGGTCGTGCTGGCGCTGGCTCCGATTCTATGGATGCTTAATCAACATTTCCGGGTGAAGCTTAGCCATTACTCCCGGGCTGCGAGCGAAAGCTTCAGCCGTGTGACCGCCACCCTGGCTGAATCTGTAAATGGAATCCGGGTCACCCAGGGTTTTGTCCGCCAGGAAACCAATGCCGGCTTGTTTCGCAGTCTGCTCGCCGACCATGCGCGCTACAATATCGCCTTCGCCCGCACCTCGGCCATTCTCACGCCGCTGCTCGAGCTTAACAGCCAGTTCTTTGTCGCGCTTCTGCTCATTGTCGGTGGCTACCGGGTAATGCATCACGACATGACGCTTTTCAGTTTGATCGCTTTTTTCCTGCTCGCGAACCAGTTTTTCGCCCCGCTGGCGATTATCGGTAACCAATATAACCTGGCCTTGACCGCGATGGCGGGCGCCGAGCGGGTTTTCCGCATAATTGATGTGGTGCCGGATTGGACGGATGACCCAAAGGCGAAGGATCTGCCCCGGGACGCCACGCATGGAATGCGGGTGGAATTCCGCGAGGTGACGTTTGGTTACGACCCGGCACGGCCCATCCTGCATGACGTGAGTTTCACTGCTGAACCTGGCCAGACCATCGCGTTGGTCGGCCACACGGGGAGTGGGAAGAGTTCCATCATCAACCTCGCGGCGAAGTTTTACCTGTCGACGTCGGGCGAAGTGAAAATCGATGGACACGATATCAAACAGGTTACCAGTCTTTCACTTCACCGACAGATGGGAATGGTGCAGCAACAGAACATTCTTTTTAGCGGCACTATAATGGAGAACATCCGGTTCAGCCGGCCGGAGGCGACGGATGACGAGGTCCTGGGGGCGGCGGCGTCGCTCGATTGCCTGGATATTCTGGAAGCGCTGCCGGCTGGATTACAAACGGTGGTCGGCGACAAAGGAGCCGGCCTCTCCGTCGGCCAGCGGCAACTCATCTGTTTTACCCGGGCTCTGCTGGCGAATCCGCGTCTGGTAATATTGGACGAGGCCACGAGTTCGATCGACGCACTGACCGAGGCGCGCCTGCAACTGGCGCTGCGGAAATTGCTCGCGGGGCGGACGAGCTTCGTCGTCGCCCACCGGCTCAGCACGATTCGTCATGCCGACCTCGTTCTGGTGCTGGATCAGGGGCGGATCGTAGAGCGCGGAAGCCATGCGGAATTGCTGGCGCAGCGAGGTCACTACGCGGCACTTTACCGGCAATTCGTGCAAGTGGACGAGCGCGCGTGAGTGCCTGTCGCGTGACGGCAAGATTATTCAGCTGTCACAATTCAACCATTTCTCCTCTGAAAAAAGTGATTTCCCCTCTAGAAAATCATTGCATTGGATCCGGCGGGTTCTATGACAAATAGCACTATGGCTAAAAAAACCACCCGTAAACCAAACGCCGCTTTCATGAAGCCGGTTACTCCTGACGCAGCTCTCGCCCCAATCGTGGGCGCTGCTCCGCTCCCCCGCACTGAGCTCACCAAGAAGCTCTGGGCGTACATCAAGAAGAACGGTCTTCAAGACAAGAAGAACAAGCGCAACATCAATGCCGATGCAGCCCTCAAGGTTATCTTCGGCGGCAAAGCTCAAGTCAGCATGTTCGACATGACCAAGTTGGTCAGCAAGCATGTGAAGTGAGTCAGCGCTCCAGCTAAATTTTGAAACCGCCGCGGAGCAATCCGCGGCGTTTTTTTTTGTCCGTATTTTCCGGAACGCGACATTTTCAATCATCGACGCACGCGTTGTTTCCCGGGTTTAATTCTCTTTCGATGTTTTCGTCCCGATCAGTCCACGTCCAGGCGGTGCTCATGCTGCTGCTCGCCAATTTATTTTGGGGCCTGAGCTTTCCGCTGATCAAGGCGATCATGGCCGCGCATCATCTCTTGCTGCCTACGAGTGATTCCTGGTTCATCACCGCTTACACCGTGGCGCCGCGTTTTATCCTGGGCTCGCTGACGCTCCTGTTTTTTTTGCGAGGTCAGCTTCGTACGGTGACACGCTTGGAAATAATGCAGGGTCTGTTGATCGGAATTTTCGCGGGAGTGGGCATGCTGTTTCAGAATGATGGACTTCAATATACGTCCGCTTCCGTCTCTGCATTTCTGACGCAGTTGTACGCCATCATGATTCCCATCTATGTTGCTGTCCGGCTTCGGCGGCGTCCGCCGCCATTGGTCGCGGTGAGCAGTGTGTTGGTACTGACAGGTGTCGCCATTCTCGGCCGCTTCGATTTTCAGAACATGCGATTGGGTCGGGGAGAAATCGAAACCTTGATCAGTTCGTTTTTCTTCATGGGACAGATACTGCTGATCGAAAATAAAAAGTATGCGGAGAATCGCCCGCTGCCGATGACTCTGATCATGTTTGTCGTGCAAGCCGTGATCTTCAGCGCTCTTTCATTTGCCACGGCGGACAAACCGGCGGACTTGATTGTGCCGTGGACGTCGGTGTCGTGGTTGTCATTCACGGTCATGCTTACCATTTTTTGCACACTGGGAGCGTACATTATCATGAACCGCTGGCAGCCCAAGATCACCGCCACCGAGGCGGGATTGATTTACTGCGTCGAGCCGGTGTTCGCTTCGCTCATGGCGTTGGCCCTGCCTGGAATGTTTTCGCGCTGGGCGGGCTTTGATTATCCCAACGAACAACTCACGTGGCATCTGCTGGCCGGGGGTGGTTTGATCACGCTCGCCAACATTTTGATTCAGCTTAATCCACCCAAGCGCGAAAACCAATTACCCGTGGTCCAGAGTTAAGGTAAGAACGGAACAATACGGATCCATGCAATTGGGGTGGACGTCGGTTTCCATACCGACGCTTCTGCACGCTAGGGAGTGCCAATCGTCGGTATGGAAACCGACGACCACCGTTAGGGAAATCCAGATTACTGGGGTGGAATGTCAGTGTCCGGACGACGGCGCGAACGGACGGATGCGATCGCGCGCCAGGTAACCGAGCCGAGTACGATGGCCCCGCCGACGAGCGACAGCCGGCTTGGACGCTCACCATTGAAAATCATGACCCACACGGGATTTAAAATCGGTTCGATAATCGGAATGATCACCGCTTCCAATGCCGTCACGTGTTTGATCGCCCGGGCATAGAGGAAATAGGCGAGGCCCAGCTGTACCACGCCGAGCGCGAAAAGTGCACCGAGGCCGGGCATCGACAGGGGAGGAGCTGACCAGATTGCCGACAGCCCGACCAGGAAGCCGATCAGATTGCCGAGGATGATGGACTCGAGCGGCGATCCCGTTTTCTGTTTCCGAAGGAAAATTGCGGTCAGCGCAAAAAATAACCCGCTGCTAATGGCGACAAAGATTCCCGCCACGTCGTGGACCTGTAGTCCATCGTACAGAAAAATCCCCATGCCAAAGAATACCGCGGCAATCGTAATCCAGTCGGCCCGGGTCGTCCGTTCGCCGAGCAGCCAAGTGCCCAGAAGTGCGATCCACACGGGAGCGGTATATTGAAGTAAAATGGCATTTGCGGCTGTGGTAAGTTTGTTGGCGAGGGCAAACAGGACGGTGCACGCGGCATAGCTGGCCGCGGCGCCAAGTTGGACGGGCGACCAGGTGAAGCGCAGCGAACGACCAGCGACCAGAATCAGGAATATTGCTGCGATCAGACCTCGCGCACCAGCTACTGCTAAAGCAGGCCACGCGATATATTTGAACAACAGGCCACCCGAGCTCCACAGCAGTGCGGCCAGCAATAGCAAAAGGACTGACTTGGAGTGGTCTGGATCGCGCACGGAAAGCCGATGTTCATGACGGGTGTCTGGCCGTTTTGAAATAGAGAAACGTCGCCTCAAGCACCTTGCGGCCAAACCGTGTCATGCGCGGGAATGTGCTCGCTGAAATCCGCCGGGAATGTTCGAGTGCGGAACGTGGACCAGAGCGAAGTCAACCGGTGGTGTGCCGAACTTGGCGTGGATACCAGCGTCTCTCGCGAGGCTCTTGAGCGGATTTATTTGCAGCAAAACTTTGCCTTGATCCGGAGTGGTTCACCCGAACAGCGCCAGCGTTTGCGCGATACTTACGAAAAGCTGGCGGCCTATTTGGATACACAGCGTCCAACCGTTGTGGTCTCCCGGATGAATTCCGGTGCGGGTGAGCCGGAAAATCCGGGGCGTGCGAGCCATCCGGCTCCTGCTTATCGGACGCACGGACCTGACCCCGTGCACGAAAAACTGAATCCATTTTCATTTGACAGCCGGTTGGTGAACATTGTCGCCCTCCCATTGGTGGCACTTTTCGCGTGGCTGCTGAATCTCAGTCCGCTCAGTTTTTTCCTCCGGGGTTTCCATATTTGGATCCACGAATTTGGCCATGCGACTGTCGCGTGGCTGGTCGGGAAACGGGCGCTGCCACTGCCGATTGGTTGGACCAATGTTGAAGGCGACAAATCCAATTTTGTGTATTTTGGCGTGCTGTTTTTGCTGGGAGTGTTGCTGGTTGCAGGATGGAAAGAGCGGAAAATCTGGCCGGTCCTGATCGCGCTCGCGGTGGTTCCGCTGCAATTCTACATGACGTGGCGCATGCCGGAATACCGCGCTGACATGTGGTTGAGTTTTGGCGGCGTCGGCGGGGAATTTTATCTTAGCACGCTGTTGATGGCGTTGTTTTATGTTCAATTTCCGGAAAAATTTAAGTGGAGTTTCTGCCGGTATTTTTTTCTCTTCCTCGGAGCGAGTGGGTTTTTGAATATCTATTTTTTCTGGCGCCAGGTGAGGCGAGGCACTGAATCGATTCCGTGGGGGTCGATGATCCAGGGCGAGGAGGACGGGGGAGGCGACATGAACGTGCTCCGGGACGTCTATCACTGGAGCAACCACGACATTGTCGGAACCTATACGCAGCTTGGAAATGTCTGCCTCGTTGGTTTGCTCATCGTCTATGTTACCTTCGCGTTGCGGATAGACCGTTTACCTAATCGTCTGTTGGGAACGATTTGGAGCGGATAAAAAAACTGTGCGAAGGGTTGTCGTCGATTTCTCGGTTCGACAAGCCCCTCGACAGGCTCGGGGTGGTGAGCAAAGCCGAACCACTCAGCAGCGAGCATGTCGAGAGGCGCATCGGCGATTCTTAGCCAGCGTCGGTATGGAAACCGACGCCCACCCACGGAATGATTTCGATCACTGTCTTCTTCCGTGTTTTCGGTGTGTTCTGTGCTTAAACGTGATTGGTAATCGCCCGGAGACGCCGCACGGATTCGAGGCCGGCACGGCCGTTGTGATAAGGGCATTTCCAGAAACCCACCTTGAGTTCGTTGGCCAGGACCTGGCCGTCGCGGGTGACACCGCGAAGCCATTCGCCGTGCTTGGAATCGATCAGATGGCTTTCAATAAAATCCCAACTGCGAAGCGCGGCTTGGAAGAAGCGTGGTTCTCCGGAAATTTGGTAGGCATTGAGAAAGCCGACCACCGCCTCGGCTTGCGGCCACCATTCCTTGTTGGTGTTGGTGAGGCCGGAGGGACTACCTTCGTTGTAAATTCCGCCGTCAGTGTCGATGCCTTCAGCGAGCGTCACGTCGGCAATTTTCACGGCGAGGGCATGAGTGCGCTCAGTCAGGTCAACGTCGCGAAGAACGTTGGTGGCCTCGGTAAAAAGCCATGAGGCTTCGATTTCGTGACCATAGGAAATTTTATCCGAACGTACGGTCCAATCCTTTGCGAAAAACAATCCCATGTGACCCGTGCGCGCGTTCACGATGCGCGTCAGCATTATTTCCAGCAGCTCGCTCAGCGCCTTCTGCAAGCCGGCGTCGGGCGAGAACCGCAGCAAATTCGTGTAGGCTTCCAAAATATGCAGATGCGTGTTTTGCGATTTGGGCTCATTGAGGTCGATCGGACTCAAGCGTACGTCGTCGATCGGTTGCCAGTTGCGTCCCAGCGCTTCGAGATAGCCGCCAAATTGATTTTCGCGGCCATGTTTTTCGATCAAATGGTAAACGGCGATCGCCTGGTCGAGCGGCTCGCGTCGGCCGTTGGCGGCGTGATATTCTGAAAGAGCGTAGATGGCGAAAGCCTGTCCGTAGATTTGTTTTCGATCGCGCAGGACGGTGCCATCAGCGGCAATCGACCAATAAAAGCCGCCATGTTCCGCGTCGTGGAAGTGATCAATCAGATCGCAGTAAGCCCGATCTGCCATCGCCAAGTGCGTGGGGTCGCGGTACTGCCGGTAGGCGGCCGCGAAGGTCCACAAAATGCGCGTGGTGAGCAATGCGCCTCGTTCGGCCGTAAAATCCGCCACGAGATCGTTGGTGAGCGATCCTAAAAAAGTGCCGTCCGCGGGGTTGATGGCCTTCTCCATCCAAAAAGGGAGGATATTGCGGCGAAGGTCGGTTTCGATGCGGCCGAGATAATCGAGCGGAGCGGATTTATTCATCGCTAACAAAAGGGGGTAGTCGTGGGCTGAGGGACAGCGTGGTAGCCGACCAGACAATTGATGTCCATGCTCTGCTGCAATGCCCGCCAATTGAGTTGTTTCGCATAAAAGTTGATGATTTGCGTATGGCTTGGGGACAAAAAAACCCGCTGGAAAACCAGCGGGTTCGAAAATGATGAAGCGCGGCGTTTTACGCGAGGAAGCGACGGCGTCCGGCGACGACAACTCCCGCGCCCAAGGCCAGCAGCATCGCAGAACTCGTCTGATCCGGAACGTGACTTGAGCCGGTCGGCGGGACGACGTTGGTCCCGAGCGTGGTCAAGCCAATCAAGTACGAATTACCTGCGGTGAGCGACAGGCCGCCTTCGATTGTAGAGGTCACCGCTTGGAACGAACCATTGCCCACGTAGGCCAGCGGGTCGCTCGCATACAGTAGCGTGGAACTCGACTGGTCCGAAGAGGTGCCGGTATGCAGTCCGCCGCTCCAGGTCATCACGAAAGCCTGGTACGTGGTGTTCGAGCCACTTCCGAAATCGCTGATGAAAAAAGTGAAATCCTTAAGGGAAGTCGTGCCTTCACCGGCGACAAAGGTCTGGCCGTAAGTTGCGGTTTGAGTCTCTCCCCAAGCGGATATTGAGGAGCCGCTGTTTGAAGCCGTGTTGTCGAAAGTCGTGTTATTGAAATTGGCGGTGAAAATTAAGTCACCGAAATCAGAGAAATTATCCCAAACGCCGATGAGGGACGATCCGTTATTGAAGTTGAAACCGCCTCCGCCAACGCCCGCGGTGCGGGTGGTGCTATTGGACCACGCAGTGTAGTCGGCGCGCGCCGATGGGGCGCAAAACGCGAGTGAAAGACTGGCGGCCAGTGCGATTGATTTGAAAACAGGGAGGGCGGATTTCATGTGTTTGTAGAAAATGGAGGCTGGGTTGGGCTCTATTCCTTATTGCAATATATATGCCATCCTCAAAAATTGGACGATACGTTATCGTAATATGTTAACCACAAGTATCTTATTGATGTTATTGCGCGACCTCGGGAAGGCGTTTTCGAAGTAAAAAGAGTAAGGAAAAGCGACGAAATCCCGACGTGAATGGGGGTAAATGCCTAATTTATCAGCGTAATATTCATTAATTGTTTTAAATTAGCATTTTATGAATCACTAAAAACGCTCTTTGTCTCAACTGAAAGCGTAAGGTAATCTTTCACTCAAAGGCCGGCCTACCACCGATCCCGCACATCAAATCGTTTTTATCCCCATTGGGTCTAATACGCCTGAGCTTGTCGCAGACCGTGATCTCATCGAGCGGCTCCGCTTTTGGACATAGCAGCGGTAATAACGCCGCTGGCCAGCCGTCTGACGACGGCTGCTACACGAAGGCAGAAGATCGGGTTCGGTGGGATGGGTGTATTGATCGATTGCCCGGAGCTTGCTCGGGGGTTCTTTACTTGGGCGGCACCTACGCCTACTGAAATCCGGCTTTGCCCGATCAGGGGGTTGCCGCTTCAGCCTCCGCAAAGCCTTGGAGAACTTTTCCAGGAGTGAGGAGCTCCGGCAGTAGCACGGGAGAAGTTTTCCCGGGAGCATAGATCAAATTAAACGGCACCGCCGACCGGTTCCAACGCGCCAATTCGGCCGTGATCTTGGGATCACGATTGGTCCAGTCACCCCGCAACAATACCACGTCTTTTTTCTTCAGCTCGCTCAAGACCTCGTCGGAATGAAAAACTGCGGCCTTGTTCGTCTGACAGGTCGCGCACCACCGTGCGGTGAAATCCACGTAGACATATTTCCCAGCTGCCTGCGCGGCGGCGATCGCTTCCGGGCTCCATTTTTCCCAAGTGACTTGATATTCACCCGCGACTGTCTGTGCAGCGACCGCTTCTTTGGGCCAGCCGATATAAAGTCCAACAACGAACAGCAGTGCAGCCGCCACGCGTCCGAAAAGTTGTTTGCCGGGCTTGCCCCACGCCTGACCGAAGCGGCCGTAGAGCCACGTCGCCATCGCGACCAAAACAAAACCAAAGGTGATTAAGAGAAGGGCGTTGTCATCATCCTTGGTTTGTCCGGCCAAGACCCACAAGAGCCAGCCCACCGTGGCATAGAGTGGGAATGCCATCAGTTGCTTGAATGTTTCCATCCACGCGCCCGGTTTGGGCAGGAACTTGATCGCTTGCGGGAAAATCGAGAGCAACAAATACGGCATCGATAGTCCCAAGCCGATCGCGGTAAAAATTCCCATGGACTGGCCGGCGGAGAAGGAGCTTGAAAACGCCGCCCCCAACGCCGGGGCCAAAAACGGCGCGCTGCAGGGTGTGGCGACCAGCACTGCCAGCGCTCCGGTGAAAAAAGAGCCCATATAACCTTCTTTCATTTGCAGATTGGCACCGACTCCCGTGGCGGAAAGGCCGACTTCAAATAGCCCGCTCAGGTTCAACGCGAAGATCAAAAGAAAAGAAGCCATCCCGAATACAAATGCCGGGGATTGCAGCTGGGCGCCCCAGCCGAGTTGTGCGCCGCCAGCGCGAAGAATTAGCAGTGCGCCCGAAAGGATCCAAAACGAAATCAGCACGCCCATCGTGAACACCAGTCCGTGCTTCACGACCTTCGATTTGTCGCTACCCGACTGGTTGACAAATCCCAGAATCTTGATGCCCAAAACGGGGAACACGCAGGGCATCAGGTTTAAGATCAGGCCACCGATAAAAGCGAGAAAGAGAGTTCCCAACAGGCCGGCCGGTGCGGGAGTCGCACTCGTGGGAGGCTGCAATACCGATACCGCGACCTTGCTCCCGGAAAATGGTACATCAATCAAGATGCCGTCGTATCCGGAAGACGGTTTCCAGCCGTTACCCGACACGAGTACGCCCACGAGACGCGTCGTCGTTTTTTCAGCAGCAGCGTCCAGTTCCATCTGAATTATCCACGCGTCTTTTTCCTGACTCACCGTTTCCGGCTTCGCGTAGTCTGTGTAACCATCGCTGGAGAAAAAATGCAGATCCGTCGGTTGGTGATTCGTTCCGGAATTGGGCTGAAGGCGCAGGGTGGCCGTTTTGTCCGTGCGGGTCGCGGTTGCGGTCCAGGAATTATTCGATTTCGGCAACCGTTCACGGGTTGCACTGATCGCGGCGGTCCAGTGTGAATCGACTTTGGCGGCGCCGGATGCGGCGACTGGGAAGGCGATGTCGAGTTTGGCGTCGCCGGGCATGCAGACCGCTTCGCACATCAGCCATTCGGCGGTGGCTTTGATTGACACGGAGCCGCCGGCGGGGAGCTGCGCTGGCGGCGTGACTTCGACGAGAAGGAAATTTTCGCCTTCGTACCCGTTTCCCGTGATTTTGCCTGAGGAATCTTTGACGACGTGCGGCGTTGGCCACTGAATTTCGCCGGCCTTGAATCCTTCGGGGAGTGTCCAGTTGAGCGAAGTCGCATAGCCGGTGCCGGGAGCAATCCAGTAGCTGTGCCAGTGCGGATCATGCTTCATCCGCAACGCAATTGTAAATGGTTTGCCGGGTTCGATGGCGGAAGCATCTGACACCAACTGAACCTCAACCGCGCCCTTTTTGACCGGGGTCGACTCCGCGGCAAAGAGCAGCGAGGGCAGGACGATCAAAGAAAGAAGGACGCGCGAGAAATTCATCAGACGGTGAGAGTAGGCTGGAAGCGTTTTATTTCAAATGTCGATCGCGTAACAAAACGGTTGATCGGATTCCGCGACATCCGCGGAAGGTGCGAAGGCGAAGAGAGGGGTGGAGTAGTAGCGCTCGGCCCGGTCGCAGAGAATGGTTACAACACGGGCCTGCGGACCAAGTTGCTGCGCCGTGCGGAGGGCAGCGCACAGGTTGGCGCCGGAAGATGTGCCGACCAACAGGCCGAATTCACGGGCCAGCCGGCGCGTCATCTGCAAGGCGTCCGCGCTGCTGACTTTGACGTGACGGTCGACGGGCGCGTCGCGGAGCAAGGGGGGGACGAAGCCGCCGCTGACTCCTTCGATGGAATGGCAGCAGGGCATTTCACCGGACAACATCGCGGCCTCGGCGGGCTCCATCGCGACCACCTGAACATCTCTATTGTGTTTTTTCAGTGCGCGACCGCAGCCGGTCAGAGTGCCGCCGGTGCCAAAGCCGCTGACGAAAGCGTCTACGCGGTGATCCATTTGTGCGAGAATCTCGGGGCCGGTGTGTTCCTCATGGTCCCGGGCATTTAGTGGATTCTCAAATTGCTTTGGCAGGAAGTAACGCGGATCTGTTGCCGCCATTGTGAGGCTCAATTCGATGCCGGTGAGATAACCGCGATCGGCTTTAAACAACTGCACCTCGGCACCGAAATGCCTGATGAGATGGCGGCGCTCGATACTGGCTTTTTCTGACATGAGAATTTTCACCCGATAACCCAGGGCGGCGCCGACCATTGCTAGGGAAATGCCAGTGTTGCCGCTGGTGCATTCCAGGATGATCGAGTCGGGCCGAAGCAAGCCGCGTTCCCGTGCGTCCAGCAGGATGGTGAGCGCCAACCGGTCCTTGATTGAACCGCTGGGATTGGTGAATTCCGCCTTGGCGTAGACGGTCAGATCTTCGGCGGCGAAACGGAGCGGAATGAGCGGCGTGCGGCCGATGAGCGAAAGAATGGCCGGAAGCGAACTGGGTGACGAAGGCATAGGCTGGCAGGGAAGACCATAGGTTAACATTTTCAGCGCGGGATGACCATAGTCCATTGGCACCAAAACCTTGCCGGGAACGCCCTGGCTTTCGGATCTTCTTATGCGCGATGGCTCCGGGGCAGATAGACCGGCGTCAATAACTGAAAATTTCCAAAGCCGTAGGGGTGGGAGAGGGATGGCGTGTCGTAGGACATAGAGAGCCTAGCCATGTCCCCCTGTTTCCTTTTCATAACTTCCGCCGAGCATCCGGGCTTGTTCTCCGGCCCGTTCCGGTCTAGCCGGGGAATCGACCTGTGAGCCTTCAACCTAACGAATCCGATACTGAGCCTCCGTCAAATCCGCCGGGGGATTTCGGTGCGTTCTACCGGGCGACGGTCCTTCCGCTCCGCGCCTACTTGAGTCGTTTGCTTGGTGACCGGGCCGAGGCGCAGGACGTCGCGCAAAACGCCTTTGTCCGAATCCAGCCGTCGATGGACGCGGGCCGGGCTCGCGAACCGCGCCTGTTGCTCTTCGCGATCGCCCGTCGACTGGCGCTCAATGAAATCCGCCGTCGTCGGAACCAGCGGGTGGACGGCCAGGGTGGCGTTTCCCTCGACGACCTCGTCAGCACCGAGCCATCTGTTGAGCGGATCGTCGCCGCTCGCCAGGAAATGGTCCGATTCGAGGAGATTCTTCTGCGCATTCCTCCCGGCTGCCGGCAGGTCTTCCTGCTCCGCAAGGTCGAAAACCTGACCCACGATGAAATCGCACGGCGCCTCGGGATCTCGACCAAGACCGTGGAAAACCACATGACGCGCGCTTATCGCCTGTTGCGCGAGGCCTACCAGGCCGCTGAAGCCACCCCGCTTCCCAAGCAAGGCATCCGTTGACCCCATGAATAATTCATCCCTTTCCGATCAAATTGACGAACAGGCTGCCCGCTGGACTTCCCGGCTTGACGGAGGCGCGATGACGGCAGCCGACCGGCTCGCGCTGCACGCGTGGCTCGACGAAGATTCCGCGCATCGCGCCGCCTTTGAGCATTACCAGCTGATTTGCGATGACACCGCCGAGTCGTTGCCGACCCTCGCAGAGGTTTCCCCGGTGGCCCGTCCTGACGTGGCACCACCGCGCCGGTGGCCGCATTGGATTGCAGCGGCGACTGGCATCGCAGCGGTGCTCGCAATTTCCGCGGTTTGGATCGTGCCCTATTTTCGTGATATCCGGACCGTGGCCACGGTCGCCGCGCAACGCTCGACGCTTTCACTGCCCGACGGTTCCCGCACCGAACTGAATGCACAGACGACGATCCATACGGATTTTCGTCGTGGTCATCGTCATATCCGTCTCGAGAAGGGTGAGGCCTACTTTTCCGTAGCCAAGGATTCGATACATCCTTTCACGGTGGAAACGCCCGGCGGCACGGTGCGCGTCACCGGTACGGAGTTTAATGTACGCCTCGGCCCTGAAGGCCGGCCCGAAGTGACACTACTCGAAGGTACCGTTACGTTCGAGAATGCAGCGGCCCGAATGCAGCTGACTCCGGGTCATCAAATTTCAGCGGATGGCGAACTTCGGCGACTTGCCCAAGGGGAAATCGACAATGTCACTGCCTGGCGCGAGGGGCGCATCGTGCTCAACGGCCTGACGCTGGGCGAGGCGGCCGGCCGCTTTGCGGCTTTCCACGGAAAAACCATCACCGTTGCTCCCGATCTCGCTTCGCTGCAGATGGGCGGCAGCTATTCGCTGGACGACCTGCCCGGTTTCTTCGACGCCCTGTCCGATGAACGGTTTGCCCTTCGCGTGATCCGCCGTGATACGGATAACTTCGCCATCGTTCGTAAGTGAACCACGGTTGAATTTCCGGGATAATTTCAACGGAGTTCATTTCAAAACCGTAGAGCTGCCGCTTGTCGGCACGCCGGGTCACGTTCGCCGGGTGCGCGTCCGTCTTCGTGCAAAGCACGATAAGCTTGGAAAACGCAGTTGGACTAGCCGCGAAGGAACGCAAAGAACACATAGACCGACGGATTCATGAGAATGATCAGGCCTGGTCGCTTCACCTGCGGAGTGCATCTGGTCTTTCAGGTGCAGAGGCTGAAATCCAATTCTCTGCGATCTTTGCGTTCTTTTGCGGCAAATTGCTGCGGAATTTAGGATAAGAGCACCTGCCCTCTGTTGGACAGAAATTTGAAAAGGAACTCTCGTCCACCCGGCTTGATCTGTGCTTGGCGGGCAATCCATGAAAAAAATGATTTGTCGGGAACTGATAATGCGTAGGGGGACGCGCCGGAAGGTGTGTCGTGCTGAATAGGACTATTCGACAGTCCTCCACCAGCATCAAACCTCCATGATTATACGGTCTCTCATTTCCGTCACACGCCATCCACGCGATCAGGAATTGCGTTCCCTTTTCCTGGCGGTCGCCAGTTTTCTCGCCGGCTTTGGCCGGACGAGTCGCGCCGTAGCCTTGTGCATAGGCGGATGCCTCGTGGCTTCGGCTGCGATGCAGGCCGCTCCGGTGAATTTTGACATTGCGGCGCAGCCGGCTCCAGCGGCGCTCGATCTCTTCATCAAGCAATCGGGCGCACAGGTCGTCTATCTTCTGGCTGATGTCCGGGATATCCGCACGAATGAGGTCAAGGGTGCCTACGAACTGGCCGCAGCCATGGAGATTCTCCTGAAGGGAACGGGACTCAGCTACACCGAGCGAAAGGCCGGACAATTCAGCGTTGGCCGAATCACCACTACCCAGACTGGCTCGATCAAGGGTTCCCTGGTCGGGGAGGGTGGTGGGGCTGTGGCAGATGTGCTCGTCACCGTGTCGGAGACGGCGCAGAGCGCTTCGACCAACCGGTATGGTGAATACGTTTTCCCTAAGATGGCGGCGGGCACCTACGTGCTCGTCGCGAACGCTCCCGGTTACCAACCTCTTCACATCGTCGATGTCATGGTGAAAGCCGGACGCGACGTGACGTTGGGCAAGGAAGAGCTGCATAAGGCCCTCGGAGACGTCACGACGCTCGAGCCGGTCGTGGTCCATGCGGACGCAGTCACCGAGTTGGAAAAAGTCGAAGTCACAGGGAGCAAGGGAAAGCCATTCGAGGGCGCGAATGTGGATATTCCCCGCACGATCAACGACACTCAGCCGTATTATATTTTCGACGCGAAGACCATCGATGAGTCCGGTGCGGTGAATACCGAGGATTTTCTCAAGCAGCGTCTGACCATGAACGGTACCGCGCTGACCAACGGTCAGACGGTGCAGACTACGGGCAATACCAGCACGCTCAACCTCCGTGCACTCGGTACGGATAAGACCTTGATCCTGATAAACGGCCGTCGGGTGGCCTCCGTCGTCAAGCAAGGTTCGGATTCGCAGCCGGATTTAAATGGCCTTCCGTTGAGTGCGATTGACCGCATCGAAGTGCTGCCATCCTCGTCCTCGGGCATCTATGGTGGCAGTGCAATCGGTGGTGTGGTGAACATCATCTTGAAGCAGGACTACGTCGGCGGCGAGGTCCGCGCCACTTACGACAATACCTGGCATGCTGATACTCCGACCAAGTCGGTTTCACTTTCCTATGGCATGGCGCTCGAAGGCGGAAAAACCCACGTCATGTTCAACGCTTCGTGGTCTCAAGCCAGCTCACTGCTCTTGCAAGACCGGCATGGAACTTACGAACAGAATCTGGCGACCGCTTTGCAGAATAGTCCGACATTCATTTACTCCAGCACCAGTGCGATCCTTGGGGCGGTTCCCAATATTGTCCCGTCCTCCTCGAGTCTGACGACGCTCACCCTCAAGAACGGCACCGTGATAAATTCGCGTCGCACTCATATTTCCCCGGGCACATCCGCGACTACTTCGACCGCGGACCTCTCTTCCTCGCTGGCGGCCAACGGCGGCACGTTCAGCTTGGACCTGCCGCTGTCCACCCAGGCTCCCTCAGGCTTGGCGCGTCCGTTCGGATCGGCTCCGAAGGTCCGCTCGGTGATGGCCAGCCTGTCGCGACAGATGCGGCCTTGGCTCGAGCTGTTCGCCGATTTTAGCTACAGCGAAAACTCAAGCCACTCGGTCTACAGCCCGTTTACCAGCGCCTTGACGGTGCCGCTACTGGCGCCGACCAATCCGTTCACTACGGCGGTGAGCGTGCGTGTACCCGACGGCTCCGCCTTCCCTCTGGACACTCAGTCAGTCACGCGCAACGCGACCGTGGGAGCGATCATCAAGCTCCCGCGCGAGTGGATGGCTGAGGCGGATTATACCTGGTCGCAGAACCAGCTCGACTACTTCTACTATAACGCCACCGACACCACCGCGATCTCGGCCGATTTGTTGAGCGGCGCGCTGAATCCCTTCGTTGATACGCTCAAGTATCCGCTGGGATTTTCAAAATACGCTGTGCCTTACACCGTCGCCAATTCTTCGGAGCTGCGGGATTGGAACTTGCGAGGTTCTGGTCCGTTGCCGTCACTTCCCTGGGGGCAGCCGACTCTGACCGTCGGACTTGAGCACCGGCTGGTCCACATCCCGGAGGGCACGCAAAACGTGGTTTATCCAGTCACGAAGACCAACTCATCCCTTACGACTTACTACGCTCGCGACGCGGTGACCAACAGCGGCTATGCCGAGGCGGTGATTCCGCTCGTAAAGCAGGACTGGCTGCCTGGTGTGCATGCCTTGGATCTCCAGGCGTCCGGTCGCTCAGAGCGTTATGAAGCTGATATCGGCACCACCTCCGGGCAGTACTTCTACAACCGCACCCCAGCAACCACCTCTTACGACGGCTACACTCTGAACAATCTGCCGTTTATGAAGAAAGCGGACTACAACGCTACCAATTACACCGTGGGTCTCAAATACCAGCCAGTGCGCGATGTAACCCTGCGGGTCTCGCAAGCGACTGCCTTCACTCCACCGTCGCCCGGCCAACTGCTTCAAAACCCACTGCCGGTCCCGGGCATTACCGTTAATGATCCCGTGACGGGTCAAACGAATGTTCCCGTTTCCGTCCTTTTCGGCGGCAACCCGGACCTGACGCCGCAGAATTCAAAGAGCCTGAACGCCGGCGTTATCTGGGAACCGCATTGGCAACCGCTCAAAGGGCTGCGGTTGAACGCCGAGTATTTCAAAATTCAGCAGGACGATGCCATTAGCAGTCTTGGGGTCCAGGACATCGTTAACCAGGAGAGTTTTTTCCCGGGACGCGTGATACGCAATGGTAGCGGTACAATCACCCAAGTGGATGCCAGCGCGTTGAATCTTTTTCACACCCTCACGGAAGGCTGGGATCTGAGTGCCGATTACTCGATCGCCACCAGCGTCGGCCGGTTTAGCCTGCGGGCGGCAGAGTCGATTATTCTGCACCTGAAAAACCAGATTTCCCAGACACTGCCGGAAACTGAATCGGCAGGCTATTCGCCCAGCGAAACGGGTAATCTCTCCACTGGCTCACCGAAATACAAATCGAACGGCACGGTAACCTGGCAGAATCACGGCTGGACCCTGGCTTGGACGGCGCGCTACTACAGTTCTTATAAGCAATTTGGCGCTGCTGGTGGCCCGTATTCGGTACTCAATTACAACGGCGCGGCCTATCCATTCTATATCCAGGCGCAAGGCACGGACACGATTTCGTCCCAAACTTACCACGATTTTTTTGCCAGCTATGCGTTCGGAAAGCGTGGAACCAGTGGGTCATCACTTCGCGCGAAACTGCTGGACGGCGTGACCGTGCAAGTGGGTGTGCGCAATATCTTCGATAAAGTCCCGCCATTCGACGTGAAAGATGACGCATACTATTACGTCAGTCCCTACGGCGACATGCGGCTGCGTAGTTACTGGATCAGCTTGCGGAAGGAATTCTGAGTGATTGCGCTCTTTCCACCGATGAAATCATATCTGTTTTTGCTGGTTCTTTCGCTCCTTTGGCTCGGAAACTCCGTGCACGCCGCCGATGGCCCGGTCGGGGCGGATGCGGCCTACGCGGAGCTGGTCGCCTTCAAAAATGCGCTGCAGTCCCCGCCGGTGGAAATACAGAATGATTCGGCCGCCTTGCACGCGTGGGTCGCGCCCCGTCAGGCCCAAATGCTGCTCCTTGATTTCGAATTTGCCCGGCGTTTCCCTGCTGACCCACGGCATTGGGGCGTGCAACTCGAAGCTGCCTGGGCGGGTGCGATCAGTCCCAATTCCCTGCAGACGCATGCCAAGGCTCATCCTGAATCCGCCGGGGAGGTCGACGCGCTGTTGCAGTGGGCGACTCCGGCGCTGACCGAGATCGAGCACGGCCCGGCTGTGCCGGCCAATATTGTTTCGAATCTGCGCTCCCGCCGCTGTGACCGCGAACTCGGCGAACAGGAAAGGGCCGCTTCGTCCGGTCGCCGGCCGGATTGGCGGAAGACCGAAGCCATGCTCGACGAAATCGCGGACAAATCGCCGGATTTCGGTCGCACTTCGCTGGAGCGTCGGTTGGTGAAACTCATGGGCGCGTTCGACCCGGCAGCGGCAGACTCCCGCCTGCGCAGTCTGGCTGCAAATACCGCTTTCCCCTCCGGTCTGCGCGAGATGGCCGCGAGTGAACTGTCGGCCGGCGAGACGATGCGCCATCCGCTCGAAATGCGTTTCATCGCGGCAGACGGTCGCGAGGTCGACCTGGCGAAACTGCGTGGCAAGGTCGTGCTCATCGATTTCTGGGCCACGTGGTGCGGCCCGTGCGTCGGGGAAATTCCGAACGTGAAAAAAGTTTATGCCGCCTATCATGCCCGGGGTTTTGAGGTCGTTGGCATTGCACTCGAAAACGGGAGACTCGCGCCGAATGACGCTCCCGCGCAAACGGCGACAAAACTCGCCGCAGCGAGAAAAATCCTGACCGACTTCACTGCGAAAAACGAGATGGCATGGCCGCAATATTTCGACGGCAAATATTGGAAGAACGACATTTCCACGCGCTACGCCATCAACTCCATCCCGGCGATGTTCCTGCTCGATCAAGACGGCAGGGTCGTGAGCACGAACGCGCGGGGCGAGGCATTGGAGCGTGAAGTGAAGCGCCTGCTGAAACTCTGAACCCGGATTCTTAACCGCTAATCCACACTAATTGGACACTAATTCAGAAAGGGACGCTGAAGTTCGGCTGGTTCGAATTAGTGAGGTCTTAGTGTCCATTAGTGGTTTAAAATTCAGATCCTCATGGTCTCGATGGCTCACTCTCCCGCATCCTGTGATATTATGGATCGTCACCTTGAAACCTTGTCTGCAGCCGAGCTCGAAGTCTTTGAACTCGTCAGGCGCGGGCTGAGCAATAAGGAAATCGCCACGGCTCGCGGGCGCTCCGTGGCGACGGTGAAAAACCAATTGGCGTCAGTATTTCAGAAATTCGGCGTTTCCAGTCGCGCCCGTCTGATTGCCTCGACGCGGTGGTGACCTCTTCGACTTTCCCATGGCGGGCAGCATTTCGAAACGAAGCTTTTCGATTTGGTTCCCCGGGACCATGCGCTCGATGGATTCGGTGGACCTGGTTTTTCCTTTTATGAAAATTCAATCGTTTGTCGTGGCTTCCTTGCTTTTGACGGCTCGGCTGATGGCAGCCCCGAATTTTCCGCAGGAGCACAGCGATCTCGCGGTGGATCCGGCGGCGCGTTTTGGCACGCTGCCCAGCGGCGTGCGCTACGTTGTCTATCCAAACAAGGAACCGCAGGGGCGGGCCTCGCTGCGTTTGCTCGTACTGGCCGGCTCGCTCAACGAAAATGAAAACCAGCGCGGGCTCGCCCATTTTCTCGAGCACATGGCGTTCAACGGCAGCACGCACTACGCGCCCGGGACCCTCGTCGAATTTTTTCAGCGCATGGGTATGAGCTTCGGCGGCGACACCAATGCGGCGACGTATTTCGATCGCACGGTGTACCTGCTCGAACTGTCGCATGCGGACGAAACCACGCTCACCGAGGGCCTGGAGGTATTTGCCGATGACGCGAGCGGGCTGCTGTTACTCGATAACGAGATTAATAAGGAGCGCGGCATCATCCTCAGCGAAAAACGCACGCGCGACAGCGTCGGTCTCCGCACGTTCATCGCGCAGTTTGAATTCATGCTGGGCGATACCCGTCTGCCCAAGCGTCTCCCGATTGGGCTGACCGGCGTGATTGAGCAGGCGCAGCGAGTCCGTTTCACCGAGTTCTGGGACACCTGGTATCGTCCGGAGAAGATGGTGGTCGTTGCCGTGGGCGATTTCGATGCATCCAAGGTGGAACAGTTGATCGCGAAAACATTTTCATCGTTCACCGCCCGGACGCCTGCGCCGCCCGACCTTGTGCTCGGCGTCCTCCCAAAGTTCGACGGCGTGCGTGCGCATTTTCACGCCGAACCTGAGGCGCCGGCCACCACGATCGACATCACCAGCATCGTCCCTTCCCCTGAGTTGCCCGATACCGCCGCCAACCGGCTCAAGGAATTACCCCGTAATCTGGCGCTTGCGATGTTGAATCGCCGTTTCAGTGAACTGGCAAAAAAAGAAGGAGCACCATTTAGCAGTGCCGATGCAAGTGTCGCGGATAGGTACCATTTTTTGCGTGAGGCCAGTGTCAGTCTTACCTGCAAACCCGGGCAGTGGCCGGCCACGCTGGCGGTCGGCGAACAGGAGCTCCGTCGTGCTCTCACGCATGGTTTCCAATCCGGAGAACTAAAGGAGGTTGTGGCCGCATTTGGCAATAATCTGGATCAGGCGGTGAAGACTTCGGCCACCCGCCGGTCGCCGGCATTGGCCGAAGAAATCGTCGGAAGCATCGTCGATCACGAAGTTTTCACCTCTCCCGCCGCCGACCGGGCCCTCTATCAGCCTGCACTCGACAAGGTCACCGTAGCCGACTGCCTCGCAGCGTTGCGCGAGGCGTTTGCCGTTCCTAGCCGCTTCGTGATGGTTTCGGGCAACGCGGTGATTCCCGGCGACGCGGACGCCGCCATTGCGACCGTTTGGGAAAAGTCCGTGAGTGTCGCGGTCGCGGTACCTCCTGTACCAACCGCCGCCGTCTGGGCATATGCCGATTGGGGTACGCCTGGTCACGTGGTTAAACGTGAACACATCGCCGACCTCGACGTGGAACTCGTCAGCTTTGCCAATGGGGTTAAGCTCAATCTCAAGAAAACCGATTTCGAGGCCGGCCGGATTCGCGCGGGTGTACGCGTGGGTAATGGTGCCATCACCGAGCCTGCCGGACAACGCGGCCTCGCCGTATTCGCCGGCGGCACCTTTGGTGCAGGTGGCCTCGGCAAGCACAGTGTCGACGAGCTGCGCCGCATGCTGGCCGGCCGGAATGTGGGTATTCAGTTTCAATCGGCGACGGATGCATTTCAGTTCACCGGTGACACCACCCGCGACGATCTCCTGCTCGAACTTCAGTTGATCGCTGCCGAACTGACCGACGCCGGCTGGCGCCCCGAGGCGCTGCGCCAGGCGCACAAGGGTATCGAGCAAATGTATCTGGGTTTTGAGCACACAGCGAACGGACCGTTGTCCACCGAGGTCGCAAACCTCCTCGCGGGTGGCGATCCGCGTTTCGGAATTCCTGCGAAAGACGTGATGATGGCCCGCACCCTGGCTGAGGCCCAGACCTGGCTTGCACCCCAGCTCGCGCACGGCGCGCTGGAAATTTCGCTCGTTGGCGACCTCGACATCGAGAAAGCCATCGATGCTGTTGCCAGGACCATCGGTACGCTTCCTCCCCGCGAGACCAAGCCTGCGCTAAGGGCGTTGAAAAAGATTTCGTTTCCGGCCGCGCCCTTCGCAGAAAATTTTCCGATCACTTCCGAAATTCCAAAAGGAAATGTATTGGTTTACTGGCCCACGACGGACGGTTTTGACGTGAAGCGTGCCCGCCGGCTCAGTTTGCTCGCCAGCGTGCTCAATGATCGTCTTCGCGTGAAAGTGCGCGAGGAGATCGGTGGCACCTATAGTCCGAATGCCGGAAGTATTGCGAGCGATACTTTCCCCGGCTACGGCTATTTGCAGGCGAACTGTGTGGTCGATCCCACGATGGCGGCGAAGATTTCCGACCTGGTCGTCGCCATCGGCGATGATCTCGCGACGAACGGCGTCACTGAAGATGAACTAACCCGGGCCCGCCAACCGGCGCTGACCGCGGCCAGGGAATCGCTTCGCACCAACAATTACTGGGGCAGTTCGGTGCTGGCACGCGCGCAGGAGAAGCCTGAGGTGCTCGATTGGGCCCGTACGCGGCTGCCCGACGTCGAGGCCATCACCACTGCCGAGCTCAGCGCGCTGGCGAAAAGCTACCTCGGCCGCGAGCACGCCTCGCACGTCACCATTCTTCCTGCTGTAGCGCCCGCCAAGTCCGCCGCGCCGTGAACCAATCCGGAGGGGAGATCACCCACGCTCGAGGCAGTCGTGTACTCCAACCTATTGTGAGAGTGGGAATTTAGGCTTTAGTTAGTTGCTGTGTGTTGCGAGCGCCCGCTGGTTTACACTGGCGGGCGCTTTTTGCCTGGAGGATGAAGGTGGGGAACGCGTTCCCCATTCAAAGGAGAGAAAAAATCATCGGCGTACCGGGTTGAGTTGTTGATTTAATTGCCGGGAACGACGGATACCGTTATTTTTAAGGTGATGCCGTCTGAAGCAGGCCGGTCTCAGTCGCAAAATGATTTCGTTACCCAACAGTTGGCCGATTGAAACTTGCACGGTCATGCCACGAGGTTAACCTTTTTAAAAAACGGGGCCGCCGAAAACCGAAGAGAGTAGGCACAAACTAAACCCCAGCCGAAAATGAAAAAAGCAATTCTGCTGATACTGTCAGTATTCACGCTTACCGCGTTTGTATTCGTACAAAATGTCAGGGCGCAGGACAAAACAGAACCGTGGCCCGGCGTTACCAAAAGAGTCATTGTCGACAACGAACACGTTAACGTTTCGGAAGTAACTTTTGCCCCCGGCGCCGTGGCTGACTGGCACTCGCATCCGCAGTACACGGGTTACGCGGTTACCGACGTAAAGATGCAGGTGGAAATAAAAGGCAAGGAAACCACCATCGCGGAATTGAAGGCGGGACAGGGAATGTGGTCGCCGGCGGTAACGCACAAAACCACCAATGTTGGCAAAACGGCATTTACCGTAATCGTTACTGAAATAAAATAGCTGCAGCGCGTGCGTGAAGTAATGGGTGCTGAAAACAAACTCCGGCAGACCTGCTCCTTATCGGGAGTTTCGATCAAATCCACTCCACATCACTGTTAAGAAACCCGATCACCAGGTTTTGAAACGATCACCGGCCTATCTCGCAAGGGATGGGCCGTTTTAGTCTGGAGCCCCGTATTACAGTGGGAAAATGCGTCGGGATGATGGGGTCAGCTTGGCCGGAACGATGCAGTTGAGAGCCAAACCAAACTGTGAAGTCGTAGGTGCGACCGGGATTTCCGCGGTTTCAATCTGAAGTTCGGACTCTCAGCTCTCAACTACCGGTTGGACCTATTCCGCTCCTGCAAGACGCCGCGGCTGCTCAACGATACAACCGAGTGACCGTTTGCCGCGGGCGTTGCGCGGCGCAAATTCGCGGTTGCCGCGCTTGCTCTGAAACCCGCGCTTTCCCCGCCTCCAGTCTGCCCGTTCATCCCTCTCGCTTTCTCCCCATGCTCGCCGTCCTCGCTCTCGCCGTTCTACCCCATTTCGCTCTCGCTGCCACGGAACGTCCGCGCGTGGTTCAACAAGCCGAGGCATCCCTCGCCGCTGCCCCGCATACCATCGTCGAAGCGCGCAACCCGCGCAGCGCCGGCGGACTTCACGATTTCTCCTCCGACGCCGACTATTGGTGGCCCGATCCAAAAAATCCTGATGGCCCCTATATCCAGCGTGACGGCCTGAGCAACCCCGGCAATTTTCTCGCACACCGCGCACTCCTGCTTCCGTTCGTGCGGCATTTCGGTGCGCTCGCGGCGGCCTATAAACTCACGCATGACGAGCGTTATGCGACCGCAGCGGTTAAACATTTGCACGCGTGGTTCGTCGACCCGGCGACGAAGATGAACCCGAATCTCCAGTACTCGCAGGCGATCCGAAATCTCAACACCGGGCGCAGCATCGGCGTGATCGACACGCTTCACCTCTGCGAAGTGGCGCTCGGCGTTGAGGCGTTGCGCGGCTCAAAGGCGTTCCCCAAGGACGAGGATGCCGCCGTCACGGGCTGGTTTCGCGACTACCTTGCCTGGCTGCGCACACATCCGTTCGGCATCGAGGAAAGTAAGGCGAAGAACAACCACGGCACCTGCGCCTGGCTCCAAATCGCGTGTTTCGCGCACGTGACCGGCGATGAAGCGACGCTCGCCGAATGCCGGCGGCATTTGAAGGAAGTGTTGCTGCCGAGCCAGATGGTGGCCGACGGCAGTTTTCCCGAAGAGCTGCGTCGCACGAAGCCGTATGGTTACTCGATTTTTAATCTCGATGTGATGACCGCGCTCGCCGTCGTGCTCTCAACAAAAGAGGAAAACCTCTTGACGTGGTCGCTGCCCGACGGGCGCAATCTCGTACAAGGCGTCGCCTGGCTCGCCCCTTATATCGCCGACAAAAACGCGTGGCTGAAAAACGTCCACCGCACGATTCCCACCGCAGGACAGCCTCTGCCGGTGGTGTCGGACGAACTCGTGAAGCCCGATGTGATGTACTGGGACAACTGGCCGGTGCGGCAGCCGAGCCTGTTGTTTGGCGCGCTCGCCGCAGGTCGTGAAGACTGGCTCACCACGTGGAAAAAACTGGACCCCGACCCGGAGGTTGAGGAGATCCGCCGCAACTTCCCAATCCGCCAGCCGGTGCTATGGGTGAAGTGAACAAAAATTTATTCCCGGTGGGTCTGATTCCCCGAAGCTCGCTTTCTCTCGCGGTTAAACTCCGACTTGGGTGTAGCAGCGGTGGTAACACCGCTGGCCAGCCGTCTCACGACGGCTGCTACGCGAAGGCCGAAAATTGGATCCGCTGGCATTGGTGTCCTGATCAAATAATTCCGAACTTATGCCGGCGGTCTTTACTCTTCGTCGCACTCCTCGGTTGTGGAGTGCCCGCCGCGCGCGCGCAGGAATCGCATCTGCAGCCTGCGAGCGACCAACGACCGTTGTCCGCGATCTCCGCGCAACTGCCAAACACCCCTGGGGTACTCGCCGCGGGACAACGCCTGTTCGTCTCGCATTGCTCATTTTGTCATGGCCCGAACGGCGAAGGCGGCAAGGGCCCGACCCTTGCACAACCGTCGCTGCCGCGCGCGACTGACGACGAGGCGCTCCAGAAAATTATCAAATCCGGCCTGCCCGGCACGGAGATGCCGTCTTCGCGACTCGACCCAGAGCAGATCAAATCCATCGCGGCATTTGTGCGATCCCTCGGACGCCGGCCAATCGAAGTCGTGCCCGGCGATGCCACGCGTGGTGCTCAGCTTTACGCCGCGCGCGGTGCATGTGCCACCTGCCACTCGTTGCAGGGCCATGGCGGCGCGATCGGGCCGGATCTCGGCGGCATTGGGTTACGGCGCAGCCCGGCGTTTTTGCGTCGAGCACTCGTTGAGCCAGGGGCGGAAGTGCCGCGGGAATTTTCTGCGTGGCGCTCGGACGTAAGCCTGCCGCGGAATTTTCTGTTTGTGCGCGCAGTCCCGAAACAAGGCGAGCCCGTCGCGGGCGTGCGCGTGAACGAGGACACGTTTTCCATCCAGGTGCGCGATCTCGGCGGCCGCGTGCATTCGTTTTTCAAAGCCGAGCTGACCGAATTGCACAAGGACTGGGGCGTGTCGCCCATGCCGCCGTATGGCGGAACATTTACCGCGGCCGAACTCGACGATCTCGTCGCGTTTCTCGTGTCGCTCCGGGGAGAAAAATGAAAACTTATCTGCGAATTTTCCACCTCGTGCTCACGCTCGCTGCCGGTGGCGCGCTCCGTGCAGACGTACCGTTCGAGCGCATCCGCGATTCCGCGAAGGAACCCGGCAACTGGCTGACGTATTCGGGTAACTACGGCGGTCACCGCCATTCACCCCTTGCGCAAATCACTGCCGCCAATGTCTCAACTCTGAAACCGGCGTGGGTTTATCAGTGCCGCGATTCGGGCGCGAAACTCGAATGCTCGCCCATTGTGATCGACGGTGTTCTCTATATTACGGAGCGGCCGAATGTCGTCACGGCGCTTGATGGCCGCACGGGCCGGCCGATTTGGAACTACCGGCGGCCAATGCCGAATGATGTGTCGAGCTGTTGCGGACCAGTGAACCGCGGGCTCGCAGTGCTCGGTGACACGCTCTTCCTCGCGACGTTCGACTGCCATCTCGTTGCGCTGGATTTGCAGACGGGCAAGGAGCGCTGGGATGTCGTCGTCGCCGACTATAAAACCGGTCACTCGATTACCGCTGCGCCCCTGGCGTTGAAGGATAAAATTGTGATTGGCATCAGCGGCGGCGAATTCGGCATCCGTGGATTTCTTGATGCGTACGAGCCCAAAACGGGTGCGCGTGCGTGGCGTTTCTGGACGATTCCCGCTCCCGGGGAACCAGGCTATGAAACGTGGGGCGACGGCGATGCATGGCAGCGTGGCGGTGCGCCGACGTGGGTTACGGGTTCGTACGACCCGAACTTGAACCTGCTTTACTGGGGCACCGGTAATCCCGGCCCCGATTACAACGGCGACAATCGTCCCGGCGACAATCTCTATTCCTGCTCCGTCGTCGCACTCGATCCCGACACGGGGAAACTCCGCTGGCATTTCCAATACACGCCGCATGATTTGCACGACTGGGATTCGAACCAGACGCCGGTGCTTTTCGACGCGAATATTGCCGGCAAACCCCGCCAACTCCTCGTGCAGGCGAACCGAAATGGTTTTTATTATGTGCTCGATCGTGTGACGGGGGAATTCGTCACGGGCTCACCCTATATCAAGCAGACGTGGGCAAGTGGTCTCGACGCAAAAGGCCGGCCAATCCTTTTGCCGGGAGCGGAGCCGACAGCGGAAGGAGTGCTCGTTTATCCGGGGCTCACGGGTGCGACGAATTGGTATGCGCCCGCTTTCAACCCAACCACGCAGCTTTTTTATGTCCAGGCGCTCGAGGACTACGCGCAGGTTTTCTACAAGTTGAAGGCCGAGTACGAGCCCGGCGGAAATTTCGAGGGCGGCAGCACGCGTGGCGTGGCTGGCCAGGAATCCTACGCGACGATCAAGGCGCTTGAAGCGACGACGGGAAAGTTGCGTTGGGAATTCAAACTCAACACGAGTGTAAATTGCGGGGTGATGTCCACTGCGGGCGGCCTTATTTTCGGCGGCAGTCGCGAGGGCAATTTTTTCGCTCTCGACGCGACGACTGGCGTTCCGTTGTGGCGTTTTCAAACCGGCGGTGCGATCAACGCGAATCCGATCAGTTATCTCGTCGAGGGCAAACAGTACATCGCGATTGCGGCGGGCACGGGAATTTTTGTATTCGCGCAGTAGATCTCCGGGTTCGTTATCCGGGAAAACCCGAATTGGCTCGGATCATGAAATCCCCAAACTGGGCACCACTAATAAACACTAAGACCTCACGAATATTTGGGATCGGATTAGTGAGATCTTAGTGAGCCTTAGTGGTTAAACTCCGGGTTCGTAATCCGGGAAAACAGGCCCGCCTAAACGGATTTTGTCTCGCGAAGGGTTCGAAGGATGGAAAGGAATGCATGGTTTCTCCTTCGTACCCTTTGCATCCTTCGCGAGACCCATTCCGAAACTCGAAAAGTCCGGGCATGAATTTCCGAAGCTGGGCACCACTAATAAACACTAAGACCTCACTAATATTTGGGATCGGATTAGTGAGATCTCAGTGAGCCTTAGTGGTTAAACCTCCGGGTTCGTAATCCGGGAAAACAGGCCCGCCTAAACGGATTTTGTCTCGCGAAGGATGCCAAGCATACGAAGGGATGCACAGCTACCGTTCGGATGATTCCGTGTGTTCTGTGTGTTCCGTGGTTCCATCGATTGGTTGTGCGATGTTTTATCCCCGTCGTAAAATGTGGGCGAACAGCAGCGACCAAAAGCACAGCACGATGTTGAAAAGGGGGATTTGCAGCGGAGCGGGCAGGGCGAAGACGCAGCTGACCACCGGAATCCAGACTGCCCAGACACCGATCAGCACAGGGAGTACACGTCGGCCATACCACCCACCGGCGCGCACGTCGGCCATGACGGGACCCCACTTGAATCCCGCATCTTTCCATCCGAAAAACAGGTTTCCCACCGGCGCTGCATAACAAACATTGAAAACAAATTGATCGGTGAGGACTTTGCGGACGACGACAGCAGTGGTGGGTTCGGCACCGTAAAGCACGCTCAACGTGCGATACAGCAAATCGACCTCAGCACCTTTCCACGCCCAGAACGCGGCGAAAAAAATAAGGTGTGGCCAGGGATAAGCGGAGCGATTGGTGCCCGTGAAATGCAGATAAAGAAATGGCAGCAATCCTCCGCATAAAGCACTCGCGATCGCCGAGAATAAATAACCGCCGCCCGTTCGCCAGTGTGCCAGAGACTCGAATCCTGCCCTCGCGCCTGGCAAATAGTAATAGCTCAGCACCAACCCCAATGCCATGCATTGCAGGACCAGCCCCGGACGAAACAGCAACTTCGCACTGTGCCATCCGGCTTGCCAGGGAGCTTCGCGAGTGAGAGTGGGCGTGGACATGGGACGGGCGAAGTGAAAGAGCGGCGATCCTCAGCGCGAGAAATAAACTTAAAAACACAGTTGGATTAGCCGCGAAGGAACGCAAAGAGCGCATAGACTGATGAATTCATGAGAGTAATCAGGCCTAGTCACCGGCCAAATGCATTTGGTCTTTTAGGTGTAGAGGCTGAAATCCGAATTCTCTGTGATTTTTGCGTTCTTTTGCGGCAAAATTGCTGCGGAATTTAGGTTAAAGATTCCGGCCCCAGAAGAGACCTTGCTTGAGGTAGCTACGGGCCGCCGGCCTGTAGTCTGGTGATGCTACGAAATGCTGCAGCAGGATTGCCCACGAAACACACGAAATGACACGAAATCCGATCAGTGTTTTTATTTCGTGCTTTTTCGTGTGTTTCGTGGGCCCATCTTTCCCGCTCACGGCACTACTTCTTGAACTTCACGATCTGCACGGCGTCGTTCAGTCCCAAGGTCAGTTCACCGGGAGCGATGCCGAGGACGCGAAGTTTTACGGTGCCATCTTTCGTTTTGAGGCTTACAGAGTCGCCGACCTTGTACGGCGCCTGATTGATCACGAGATGCGTTTGATCATTGATGCGCACGACGCCCGTGATTTTGAGCGACGCGGAATGATACAGTAGCATTTCGTCGTCGCTGCTTATGGGTATTTTGTCCGGAATTTTCTGTTCCGGATTTGCGGTCGATGAAGGCGCTTCCGTCAGTTGAAAGGGGTTTGGCAAAACGTCCGGCAGCGGTTCGGCTTTAAGCCGCGGACCAAGGAGGGCATCGATGCGGCTCTTTGTTCGCTGAAAGTTGCTTTTAACGGAAGGCTTCGCGGGTTTGTTCGCCGCTGCAACGAAGACGGTCGCAAGCATCAGCGAGATTGCGAAAATGAACCGGAGGTGGGCGGAGAATTTCATGGGCTGGCCAGAAGTTCAACGGTGAGGCCGAGCGTCAACGAATTGCTTTTTGCGTCGCTGCGGCTGAAATCGAAAGTCCGGATGCGTAACTGTCTCGGGCCGCTTTCCAGTTCGCGCAGGAAACTGATCAGCTGGGGATAAGTGCCGCTGGCCCGCATGGAAAAGGGGACCGCTTTATAGGGACGGTCTTCCGATGGCTGGGCGCTCAACTGGTTTAGCTGGGTGAGGTGAACGCGACTGAGAGTTTCGATCTGGAAAAAATATCCCTGATTTTCAGCGAGATCGCCCTCCACGATGAGGTTGTCGTCGATTTGTTTGAGCGCTTCTTCCACGCTGTTGAGTTCACCGACGAGTCGCGAATGACTCGAAAGTGCGGAGAACATGCTTTCGCCACTGCGGCGGACTTCTTCGTGCCGGCTCGCGATGGTTTTCTGGCGGTCCCAAAGAAAGTAGTCGGCCACACTCAGGGCCACGAAAAGCACGATGCAAATAACCAGGAGCGGGGCCCGTTTGATCGCGTTGACCAGTTGTTGAAGGCTCGGATTCATCAGTCGGCCTTTTTCAATTTAAAGGTGATTTCAAAAACCAGTGAGTCGGACTCTTCCTCGCGCTGAAGGGAGGTGAGCGCCACACTGACGAACAGGGGGCCGATGGCCGGATCACGCCGGAGTTCATCCACATACTTGCGAAGCGAACGACTGGCCTGTTCGGAAGGTTCGCGGAGGCCGCCACGCATTGCGACGCCCGCGTCGTTGCTTTCGATCGAGTCGATGCGCATGTTTGCCGGGCGCGTGCGGCCCAGATTCATGATCAGGTTGGAAACGCGAAAAGGGGCGCCCATTAAACTGTAGGCAGTATCCAGCTTGGAAGTACGCGAATCGAGGGTGCGGTTGGTCTGATTAAATTCCTCGAAGACTTTTTTGCTTTCGCCAATTCGTTCGGTCCAAAAAACGGAGTCGGTTTCCAGGGTATGGCCCATGTAAAGCAGCCATCCGGTGAAGGTCAGCGCGGACATGGCCAGTCCGGCGGCGATCGCGGTGCTGATAAAGCGCCGGCGCACCATCCGGTTGTTGGGCAACTGGGACGAGAGCCGGCAATCGATGTGCCACGGGCCCTGATAAATCGAGTCCTCGTTCGGTGCGCTTTCGGGTTTGGTGCCGGGCACCTCCGCGACGAGGCTTAACGCGCCCAGCCAGTGCAAACCCGGGGTGGCGACGCCTTCGGCGGTCTGCAGACCGACGGTTGCCATCCACTCGCCACAGTTCAGGCTGAAGGGCGTACGACCCACCACCTGCGCGAGCGGTTCGGTGATCCAGGATAATGCCGGCGGCAAATAGGCGCAGTAGATTTCCCCCACTGGCTGACCGGTGGTCATTTCGTAGGAATCGACGAGTGGTTTGAGATCCCGTCCGATGGCGCGGACAAATTTGCTGGCGCGCAGCAGGAGTTCCTCGTCGTTTTGATGCAGGCGATCGCGCACCGCCGAGGAGTGATTCAGGCCGAATTCCTTTCTCGCCGCGTGAACGATCGACGAAAAGCCATGCCGGACCGGTGCCGGTGTATGCACGCCTTCCTTGCCGATGATATAGGCGACCGTGTGATCCTGCTCGATGTTCACCACGACGATGGCGCGTTTGTCATTCCGGCGCGCCTTGATGTGGGAAATGACACCCAGGAGTGGGAGGATTCCCATTTCCAGGCGGTAGGGCAGCAGCCGATGATCGAGCAGGCGTTGCTGGCTGCGATGCACGTCGGTTTGCGACATGCCGCAGATGAGCGCCGGACGCTGGGTGCCGCCTTCTGCCGGAAGCATGGTTCCCTCCACTGGACTCAGCGTGGAAAGCTTCCATCCGTCCGGGCGCTCGACCTTGTACTGTTCGCGGATGAGGGTCGGGAGGTAACTGGGCTCGTGCAGCTTGCGGGGAAGGATGCTTTCCCGCTGTAAAAGACCCTCGGGAGCGACCATGCCGCAGATCACGGGCAGCCAGGCTTTTTGTTTGTCGAAATTTTCGTCGAGCCACTGGCGCAGTCCCAGGTCGTCGTCGCTGTCGAATTCCCCCAAGCAGTCCAAAACGACGACTCCTTCTTCCGGCCGGCTGAAGCCCGCAGCGAGAATTTGATAAGGATTAACCTCGATCAGCAGGTGGCGCCGGGGAGTGCGTTTAAATAGATCGGATAAACTCACGATGGAAGATTCAAGGCACTGAAATCGTATTTACCCCGGCTGACGGCGTCAAGGCAGGCTCGCCGCGCGAGGTGGGCGAGTTTTCCAAATACCCGCGCACGCTCTCAAGGAATAGTGGCTTTTTCATTCTGGTCTGATAGCTCGCGCCATTCTGATATCGCATAAGGCGTGTCGACACCGCCAAAAGTGGCATACTGCAAGGAGGTATCATAGTGGAGCGTGGCTTCGGTACTAAAGAGAATTTTGCGCGCTGAAATAGCGCCGTAGAGTTTCATGCCCGTCCGAATGTCCAACGGAGTAGTTGCGTTAGGTGCGTACCAAACTCCACAAAAGCTCGAATTCAGCGCGCTACCTCCGTTGTCGAGATACATGCTCGTGAAAGAGTTCGTGTCGGAAATAACAATTAACCTTTTAGGGTCGGTGGACCTATTCAAAATGCCGTCGCTCCCACTATAAGTACGGAAACTTGTACAGTGGATCTCGGCGCTGCCTGGCCGTTTTATATCGAGCAATCCTCCGACTTGAATGCGCAGAGAACCGTTAACAAAAAGGATGACAGGACCCTGAATGATGATCGTTTTATAATACGATGGAGATCCCGATTGCAGACGAAGAGTGCTATTGAAGTAGTACCGTGAGGGTGTGACAGCTCCGGGAGTACCCAAAATCAGAGTAGAATCAGATGAAGTGGGATTTGGGATTGCCGTACCTTTCGCGAAATCGAGTGACGTGAAATGTGTTAGCAGCGGAGTCGGTATAATATCGAACTGAGGTGTATATGGGCTCCGGCTTACCCGCGTGAGATCGATACCAGTTGAAGAGGAGGAGCTAGCGAGAGTGGTCAAACCACCATAATTCCATAGAGGCGCGTAAGGTGCAGAAGAGGCTGAAAGAACCGCGACGTAGCCGTTGATTGTCGTCCCTGTAATGGAAATTGCGGGACTTGAGGTTGCGGATGATGCCAGCACTGCCAAATAGCCAACATTGTTACCGGGAGAGGAAGAAAATGGGGGCACCGTCTGGTTATGAAAATAAGACTGCTCCGTTCCTTGATTTTTACTGAAGGGCGATCCGTCAAAACTGTCGATCGTGCCGCCATTTTTGATCACCAACGTGGACGTAGTGGTCGCCGCGTTTGGAAACAAAGGTGCTCTTATCGGTGTGCCGCGTAGCTGGGTGCGAATCGAAGTGCTTCCGTCAGGTATGGTGGAAACGCCTTCTGTATAGATTACCGGTGACCCTAGTGCTTTCCAGTAATTAAGGTCATTCGGGCTATGATTGGTGTTGGCTGCTATACACTGATACCAGACGCCGCCGTAGCTCGCATAGTTGCCGTTAACGTAGTTTGTTGTAGAGCTCCACGGAGCATAAGCGGAGACTGGAACAGCCGTCCAATAACTCGTATTGGGCGGGGATTGATTTACGTGACTTGCGATACACCGGTACCAAGTCGCACCGAACTCAACAAGATCGCCGATATTGTAACCGGTGGACGAACTCCACGAAGATAAGTTTTTTGGAGCAACGGCCCAGATGGTCCCGCTTACCGAGGCAGGATTCTTCCCGACGTTCGCCGAAACCGCAAGATACCACTGGCCGTTGTATAGTGCGGTATCATTGGCATTGTATTGACGGCCTGGATCCCAATTTGGAAGCGCCAAGGGTAGTGGAGACCAGAAAGCCGAATTTGGTGGCTGTTGATTCGAGTGAGCGTTGGTGCATCGATAAAAATTGTCTACCGAGTACACTACATCATTTACGTTGTAGCTGACGCTTGAAGACCAGGACCACGAATCGCTCAGGGCATTTTCCCAGTCACCCGTTCCGCCATCAGGAGCTGCGGTCGTAGTTAACGCAGCGCAGCGATACCAAGCGCCGGGAGGTGTCGAAGCGAAAAAAACGACATCGTTAAAAACATAAGTTAAGCCCGTTTGATACTCCCAAGGTGTGTAATTGCGAAGGGTCCAAAAAGCGGCGTTCGAAGGTGGCTCGCCCGCAGAGGGTGTGGCAATACACGAATAAAAATTATTGTTATAAAATACGAAATCGCCGGGGTTGTATGGGTTGGTGGCTTTCCACAAGAGCGGCGTCCAGAACGTCGATGATGCCGGCGGATTATTGCCAATGCTGTCTTTTATGCACTGATACCACGCTCCGGTCCCCGTAGTGTTTACGTAGTATACGACGTCAGCCCTATTCGTCGCAGTCGATTTTTTATAGCTTATGTCAATGCTCCAAGTCCATGGAATCGGTGCCTCCACCCAATAGCCGAGATTGGGCGGCGCGAGAAGCGATGTGCTGGTGTGCCGCTGCAGGCATCGATACCACATGCCGTTGTATCCCACCAAATCACCGCACCAATAAATTTTATTAAGTTTCCATTCGGCCGAGCTATTGTATGCATCGTAATTGTCGACTCTCAGTTTGATCGAGCCATTGAGTCCGTTTCCATACTTTCCAGCAGGGAAAGTGATGGTGCGGCTGGCCCGGCTGTTGGCGGAATCGATCGTCCAGCTCGACCAATCGTTCGCAGTGAAATCTCGCAAGGCTTGCTCTAATCCCGACTCAGCCAGTTGTCCGGACACCCCTTTAATGTATGAACGATTACTCAGTTTCATCGCCTGGGTGCTCACTGCCAGATAGCTCCCGAGGGCGATTCCGAGTATGACAACAAAGCAGAGCGCAACCAGCACCACTGATCCCTGCTCTCGATGGTCTCTGATTAAATGTTTCATCGCACCTGTTGCGTATTGCGCAGGATCACGCGGGGGGAAGCGCTGGAATATACCGGGGTCTGCGTGCCGTTGGCGACGTTCCCGCCTTGTGAGCTGAACGTGATCGCGATTTGCTTGATCCCACTCAGGGAACTGAAACTTGAGCTGGACGGATCGAAGACCGTGTAGGGATTTCCCGAGCTGTCATAGTAGGAAAATGTACATGACAATAGACTGCGATGGAGAACCTGCGTGGTGCGTGAAGTGTCCAGCACCACTCGCGTCAGCGAATGGGAAAATAATTCGACGGTGGTAGCATCGGGCGTCCCATCGATCACATCTGAGGTGTGAAGATAGACAGACGAGCTCGCCGGGTTGTAGTAATAGAGAATAGTACTCGTTCCGGAACTGTTGGACGTGGAGGGAATTTTGAGTTTAAGGAGATTCTCAAATGTATCGGGAATCGTGGGCAGAGTGGTGATCAAGCCACTCGCCATCCGGACATCCTGCATGAAGGAGGAAAGGGTCCTGCGTCCCTGGCTCTCGAGGGTGGGTTCATTGGCCGAACTGATTCCCAAGGTGCGGCTGAAATTTCTGCCGAGAAAAACGTATCCGGAAAGTACCGCGCCCATGACCATCAGTGACAGCGTCAGGCCGATCAGGACTTCCACCAAGGTGAAGCCGGCAGTTTTTGCGGATGGAATCACTTTCACGAGCGTTGATAGGTGAGGTTCAACCCGTATTTTCCGAAATACGCTGCGTTCGTTCTCGTGTAAGTAAAAGTCACGGGATTGCCGCTGCCGTCTCTTCGACTGGTCGCCACCACCCACTGGATGGTGAACGTCGCTTCACGGAGAGAACCACTCACGATGTCGCTTACCGTCCGAGTGAGCGTATAAGTAGCTCCATAGGCTACGCCACTCGTGGAAAGCGTGTTGGCATAGGGCGGCGGACTCCCTTTCCAATAACCGGTGTTCGATGGATCCTGACCGGAATGGGCGGCTGAGCACCGATACCAGCCTCCGTTATAGGTGACGGAATCTCCCGGCAGATAATTGCGGCCACTGTCCCAAGTCGCGCCGACAGGGGTCGCCGTGGTGGGTAGACTCGAGATGGTGGCCCAATCCACCATGCGCAGGCTTTCAATTTCGTGAGTGAGAATTTGTGATGCGAGAGTTTGGCGACGGGCCTGATCCATCATGCCGGAGCAGATGGTGACTGCTTCGATCAAACCCATAAAACCCACGGTGAGGATCACCGCGGCCATCATCACTTCGACCAGCGTGAAACCGGCAATTGCTTGGAAACTTTGAGCGTTTTTTCTCAAGGGCGCGGGGTTGGAAATGTCTGATGGGAAGCTTATTGTCGCGTGTGAATCGAACAAGTGTTAAGCTAATTTACGCAACGACGCCATGCGGGCGCAGTCCGCCGACCCTTAATTAACAAGATTTTGAGGAAATGACCCCATTGTTGCAGGCAATATGCTGGAATCAAAATCGCCAATCCACCCCTCGACGGGCCCGGGATTCGGAATTCGGAATGGGTCTCGCAAAGGATGCGAAGGATGCGAAGGAAACGAAGGTCGTCTCTCCTTCGTGCCCTTAGCATCCTTTGCGAGACAGCATCTATATCGGCGGGATGGTTTTTTTGCAGAACAAACGCAGAGGTTTAACCACTAAGGCTCACTAAGATCTCACTAATCCGGTCACTAAATATTTTGGAGTTTTAGGGTGTATCAGTGGTGCCCGGTTTCTGGGATTTACGGTCCATTCTCTCCCCCATTTCGGACGGGTGTCTCGCGAAGGGTACAAAGGAGACGAAGGGCAAACAGCGCATTCCTTCGTATCCTTAGCATCCTTCGCGAGACAAAATCCGTCGGTGGGCGTCGGTTTTACCGACGCCGATCATCGATTGGGAAATCGACGCCCCACCGTGCCCCATGGATGACGATCTCCTTCGCCCGGTACGTTCGGGACTGCCGGCTAAATCATCCTAAAAAAAGCAGTTGAAGCCACGGATTCCACAGATGAGCACGGATGAGCAATCAAAAACGGATCAGTGAAACCCCACCTCGCAGGTGAATGGATTTAAATCAGAATTACGGTCTGAGTTTTTTCTACATCCGTGTGGATCTGTGTAATCCGTGGTTAACCTCGTCTGTAGATCTGCGAAATTTGGTTCATACGCCGGAGCCGTGGCAGATCGCCGCGACGATTTTTTCGGGCGGTTGATCGATGTCGATTTTCAATGCGTTGGCCGGAACTTCCAGAGCGGCGAGCTGGCTTTCGAGCATGTTGGCTTTCATGTAGTGCGCTTCACGACCATCGAGTCTCGCTTGCAACAGGGCGGGGGTGCCGGAAAGGTAAACCAGCTTCACCACCGGGGCATCGCCCATTAACACCTGACGATACTTTTCTTTCAGTGCCGAACAGGTGAACACTGCACTCTGATGCTGCGCGATGCATTGATCGATTTGCCGCCGGATCGCGGCAAGCCAGGGCGCACGATCGTCATCATTTAATGGAACGCCGTGTCCCATCTTTTCCTTGTTGGCCGTCGAATGAAAATCGTCGGCTTCGAAATATGGGCAGCCGAGTTTTTCCGCGAGACGCCGCCCAATCGTGGTCTTTCCCGATCCGGCAACACCCATGAGAAGAATGATTCGGGAGTCAGTGGCCATGGCTGCGGAATTGGATGCGCGCGAGCTTTTATGAACAGCAATTTTAGCCACGAAAAGTCACGAAGAGTTATGTGTTTTCTGCCAGCGATAATTTCCCGCGCGCCTATAGGCGCCTCACAGCTCCAATAAGCTCAGGATAATTTTTTGTGACTTTTTGTGGCTAAACATTCTGGAGGTGGTCCGGCTATTGATGCGAACGGATCAGGGACAACCCAGAGGTTTAACCACTAATGCACACTAAAATCCCACTAATCCAATCTCCGGATATTAGTGAGATCTTAGTGTTCATTAGTGGTGCAAGGTTTCTGATATTCACGATCAGGACAACGGCTCAGGAGCCGAGGATACGGTCGATTTCCGTAATCTCCTCCGTGCTGAATTTAAGGTTTTTCAGCGCGCCCATATTGTCGTCGATCTGGCTGATCTTGCTGGCGCCGATCAGCGCGGTCGTGATTGCGGGCAGGCGCAGCACCCAGGCGAGCGCCATCTGCGCGAGGGATTGTCCGCGATTTTTCGCCATGGCGTCGAGCGCACGGATTTGTCCAACCTTCGCCTCCGTGATGTGCTCCGGTTTTAGGAAACGGGGGTCGTGTCCGGCACGCGAATCTGCCGGAATGCCGCCGAGATAACGGTTCGTGAGCAATCCTTGCGCGAGAGGACAAAACGGAATGCAGCCAATGCCTTCCTGTGTCAGCACGTCGAGCAGGCCGGCCTCGACCGTACGTTCGAACATGTGATATTTCGGCTGATGAATCAGGCATGGAGTGCCGAGTTCCTGGAGAATTTTAGCCGCACGCGCGGTCTGCAGCGGATTGTAATTGGAGAGACCCACATAAAGCGCCTTTCCGGAACGCACCGCGTGCGCCAGTGCTCCCATGGTTTCTTCCAGCGGCGTATTCGGGTCGGGGCGGTGCGAATAGAAAATATCGACATAGTCCAGCTGGAGGCGCTTCAAGCTTTGGTCGAGCGAAGCGAGGACGTATTTGCGTGAGCCCCATTCGCCGTAGGGGCCCGGCCACATGTCGTAGCCGGCTTTGCTGGAAATAATCAATTCGTCGCGATAACCTGCGAGATCCGCCTTCAAGATTTTGCCGAAATTTGTCTCGGCCGATCCAGGGGGTGGTCCGTAATTGTTCGCGAGATCGAAATGCGTGATGCCCAGATCGAAGGCACGCAGAATGAGTGCGCGGCGATTCGCGGGATCGTCGACATCCCCGAAATTATGCCAGAGCCCGAGGGAAAGCTGGGGGAGTTTCAGTCCGCTGCGACCGCAGCGGCGATAAAGTGAGGGATTGTCGTAACGACTGGCAGCAGGTTGATAAGCCATGAGAGGAGGGATGTTGGAGAAATTGAGATAAACGGAAATTCTCCAGCAGTGACAAGAGGCGATTGCGGGTTGCCAGACTGAAACTCGGAATGATTCAAAGAGGCGCAGTTGAACCACAAAGCCACGAAGACACAGAGAGGGGAAATCTCCAGAAGTTTAACCACTCATGCTCACTGAAATTCACTGATCCGGGCATCAGATATTAGTGCGTATGGGTGGTGCCTGGTTTTTGAAATCGGTACTTCGTCCTCTTCGATTCCTTCGCGAGACAAATTTCCTTCACCGTGAAATAGCCTCATCTCTGCGCTCTCTGTTTCCTCCTGTTCAAAGTATTCTTCAGGAGTCAACGGCCACGCCGCGCAAGGAGGGCGCCGGATCGGGTTGCAGCGACATCAGGACAAGAGCCGCCACACTGAGGCAGGCACAGACGACATACACGGCGCGGTGCCCGTAATTTTGTGCAACGGCGCCGAAAATCAAATAGCCCGCGGTGGCTCCGATGCGCTGCGCGTTCACGTACACATTCGTTGCCGCGCCGGGTTGCCCGGGCAACTTGTCCTGAAAAAATGAAATCGCGACGCCCATCGTCACGGCGACGAATGCCGCGCTCAGAATCTGTAGCGGATAAATCTGCCACGGCGCCCGGACGAGCGCGAGCAGCACATAATATACAAACGCGAAGATGACCGCCATGCGGATCAGGCGCGCGGGATGCGTCTTCGTGGCCTGAAGTCCGAAATAAAACATGAAGGGCAACTCGAAGATCGGCGCGAGACTGTAGATCAGTCCGACTTCAGTTTGCGTGCCTCGGAGGACGTTCAACACCAGCAGCGACAAATTCATCATGGACATCGTGGTCGCCATGAAAACGAAAACAAAAGAAGCGAACCACGGCAGCACGGTGGGCTGGTGCAGGACATTCATCAGCGAGACATGGGGTTTCGCGCCAAATTTTGTATCACGTGGGACTTCGGGAATGAAAAGCGCCACGAGAATGACGAAGACGACGCACAACGTTGATGCGGTCAGAAACAGTCCCCGATACGAGTAGTGGTGCAGAGTCCACGCGGCCACCGCCGGTCCAATCGTCCAGGCGAGCGCAAAAAACATGCGAAACAAATTCATGTACAATGGTGTTTCGGCCGGGGGAATGTCGGCGCGGGTGAGCGATTCCCGGGCGTGCGCAAACAGCTGTGAGAAAGTGATCGAAGAAATTCCCAACAGAACCGAACCGATCAGCGTGAGCAGCGTGACGTCGCGCACGAACGCGTAACCACCGTAGCCGAGCGCCCCGGTGATTCCTCCGAGCAAAAGCATGTGTCGCCGGGAGTGATGCGTATCCGAACGGTGGGACAGGAAAGTCGCGATCAGTACGCTGCTGAGAGCCGTGATCGTCATGAAGCAGCCGAACAAGAGCGGTGTCATTTTCACTTCGATGGAACCGAACATCGAAAGAAACGGCGCGACAAAGGATGAGATCAGTCCCAGGACGATGTTTGCCGCCAGCACGACCGTGAATTCGCGATTGCGAAGGAGGGTTCGGGCAGGGATGAGGATGCGCTCCATGGAGACGCCGGTTTGTCACCGCATTCCGTCTTCCACGCGAGGGGAAATTCGCACTTACGTGAGACCCGTAAGAAACAGGGTAGGGAACGGTGGTCGTCGATTTCCACATCGACGATACCGAGGTCGCGAAGGCGGAAAGCCGAGCGTCGGTATGGAAACCGACGCGCACCGGAGGAATTTGTCTCGCGAAGGGTTCGAAGGATACGAAGGAATGCACTGCCTTCCCTTCATACCCTTTGTATCCTTTGCGAGACACCCATCCGAAATTCGGGGTGGGAATGGATCATGAATCTCAGAAACCGGGCACCACTAATGCACACTAAGATCCCACTATTTTTGACGATCGGATTAGTGAGATCTTAGTGTGCATTAGTGGTTAAATCTCCACGTTTGCTCTGCGAAAAATTGGATTTCGAAAACGCCGCGTGAATCGATTTCTTGATTTGTGAAAGATCAGCGCGGGGAAAATCCCACGTGATAGTGGACGAGGAGAAACAGAACCAACAGCAACACGCAGGCGATGATGCGGGAACGGTATTTTTTCAGGGAGGCTGGGGAAAACATGGCGCGCATTTTAGCGCGGATTCAGCCAGGAAGGTTAATCGATAAAGCTGATAGCCGGCATTGATCGGGGTGATGCCCGGTTGGAAAGAGCGATAATCTACTGGTGGAATCGCACGCTGATCCCTGCGCTCCCGTGCAGGGCTACAACAGTCCACTCGGAGATTCACCGTAGCCCGCCCCGGGAGGGGCGGGATGCTGGATGCCTCTAACTACCGGAACGAGAGATATAGCGCGCTTGGTATAAAGCCGCTCCCACACTCACGCCTCGGTGCAGAAAACAAAAAGCCCGATGGCGCGGGAGCACCATCGGGCAGAAAAACGAAACGATCAGCGTACCACGCGAGCGCCGCCGCCAGCGAAGGTCTTTTCCACTTCCTTGCGGGTCGCCATCGAGGTGTCGCCGGGTGTGGTCGATGCAAGCGCGCCGTGTGCCGCACCGTATTCGACGGCTTTCTGGGCGTCATTGAACTCGAGGAAACCAAATTGCAGACCGGAAGCGAAGCTGTCGCCGCCGCCTACGCGATCGAGAATTTCCAGACCGGGATACTGCCGGCTCTCGAAGAACTTGCCGTCGTGCCAGAGAATCGCGCTCCAGTCGTTCTTGGTCGCAGTGATCACGTGACGCAGCGTCGTCGCTGCCACCTTGAAGTTTTTAAATTCCTTCACGGCGGTTTCGATCATGGCCTTGAACGCATCGGTCTCGATGTGGCCCAATTTTTCCGCGCCTTTGACTTCGAACCCAAGCGACGCGGTGAAATCTTCCTCATTGCCGATCATGACATCGACGTACTTGGCGATTTCGCGATTCACTTCCTGTGCCTTCTTGAGTCCGCCGATGGTTTTCCAGAGGGAAGGACGATAGTTCAAATCGTACGAGACAATCGTACCGTGCTTGTTCGCGGCCTTGACGGCTTCAACTGTGAGCTCCGCCGTCGAAGCGGACAGCGCGGCGAAAATTCCACCGGTGTGAAACCAGCGCACGCCGAGTTTTCCGAAAATATGATCCCAGTCGATGTCGCCCGGTTTCAGTTGTGACGCGGCGGTATTGCCGCGATCGGGATTGCCGACTGCACCGCGAATGCCGAAGCCGCGCTCAGTGAAGTTGAGGCCGTTGCGCACGGTGCGGCCGATGCCGTCATCCTCGCGCCATTTGATAAAGTCGGTCGCGACGCCGCCCTGCATGATGAAATCCTCGATCAGGTGGCCGACCTCATTGTCGACGAAGGCGGTGACGACGGCGGTTTTATAGCCGAAGCATTTGCGCAGGCCGCGCGAGGTATTGTATTCGCCGCCGCCTTCCCACGCTTTGAATTCGCGGGCGGTGCGGATACGGCCTTCGCCCGGGTCAAGACGGAGCATGACTTCACCGAGCGAAAGTTGATCGAAGGCGACTGATTTGGCAGGTTTGATTTGAAGGCTCATGATGAGAAAGTAAGAAGAGTATTTTTCGGAAGTTTAGTGTCGTAGTGCTCAGCCTTTGGCGGCGGCGGCCACGAACACTTTCGCGCGTGCGGTAATGGCTGCCCAGTCGCCGGCTTTGAGTGCAGCAGCGGCCACGAGCGAACTCCCTGCAGCTGTCGCGAATGCGCCGGCCTTGAGAAATTCGCCGAGGGTCTCGGGTGTCACGCCGCCCGTGGGCATGAATTCGATTTTCGGAAAGGGTGCCTTCAGTGACTTGATGTAGGCGGGACCGAAAAATTCCGCGGGGAAAACTTTGATCACATCGGAGCCGAGTTCCCACGCCGTGTAGGCTTCGGTTGGCGTCAGTGCGCCGGAGAGAATGGGCACGCCCGCTTCTTTGCACGCCGCGATGACGGTGGGGCGCACCGCCGGAGTGACAATAAATTTTGCGCCGGCGGCGATGCCTTTGCGCGCAGTGTCGGCGTCGAGCACGGTGCCCAGTCCGAGGAGGACGTTGGGCAATTCCTTCGAAACCTGCGCGCAGAGCTCAATGGCTCCGGGCGTGGTCATGGTGAGTTCGATGCAATTCAGGCCGCCCGCAGAGAGGGCGCGTGCGCAATCGAGCAGGCTGGCCGAGCTGTCTGCACGAATGAGCGCGATGACTTTCTCGGATTTGATGCGATTCAGAACGTCTGTTTTCGACATGATTAACGATGGGTTAAAGTAAGAAGAAACGGGTGGCGATGGCTCGCAACTGAAAGGGTGGTTGAACCGTTGAGCAGGGCTCAGCGGTACGATTCGTTGTAACCGAGGAGCCGGGAAAGTTCGCTCGCGGCGCCTTTCACCGAGACTGCCATTTCAGGAATGCGATCCTTCGGAAAGCGCAGGGTCGCGGCGGTAATGCCAATCGCGCCAACGCACATGCCAGTGGAATCGTATACCGGTGCGGCGAGGCAGCGCACGCCGAGATTAAATTCCTCGTCGTCGAGACTGTAACCGCGTTTGCGGGTCGCTTCTGATTCACGCCGGATTTCACTGAGCGTCGTGAGCGTATGGGCGGTCCGTTTCGTCAGCCGCATGTGTTCGTACATCTCGGTCAGGCGTTCGTGATGGAGGAACGCGAGAAAGGTTTTTCCAGTGGAGGAACAGTGCAACTCGGCGAGAAAACCCGGACGCGACGCAGCGCGGAGTGGGTGAGGGCTGTCCTGTACGGCCACGATGAGCGAGCGATCATCGCAAGGGATCGCCAGATGGCTCGTCTCGTCGATTTGCTCAGTAAGTTTTTCTAGCACAGGCAATGCAGCCGCGCGAATTTCGGTGCCGGCGAGCGAGGCATTGCCGAGTTGGATGAGCACCGGACCCAATTCGAATTGCGTTCCGCTTTTCCGCACGAGGCCTTCGAGATTCAGCGTGGTCATGATGCGGAGCGTGGTCGTGACGGGAATATCCAGGCGACGCGCGATGTCGGCGGCTTTAAATCCGTCGGCCTGACTTCCCAGCAATTTTAGAATGCGACACGCATTGCGCAAATTGGGGATGACGTACCGCTCCTGGCTGGAAGCAGCGGGAATTGGAATTGTCGAAAGCGGGGCAGGAGGACGCCGGGGTGGCATGGAGTGGGGATATGGCAGACCAATGTGACTACGCAAAGAAAACGAAAGCAGGATAGGAATTTTTGATTGCTTTGAAAGCGAGCACATTCAAATATGAATGACAAGTTCATTAGTGAAAATATGCGCAAGCGTATGTTTCGCGGACCAACCTAACCCAACCACCCCCCGTATCATGCAGAATCCCGACGTCAGCGGGCGGCGCTTTGCGCGCTCCCTTTTCGCAACGACGGTTGCGAAATTCCACGGCAGCCTTTGCGGCCGTTTGTTATGTTCATTCGTGCTGGCCCTCACCCTGGCCGGTAATGTCTCCGCTCAATCCACCGGTACTTTGACTGGCCGCGTGCTCGAATCCAGTAGCGGCAACTATCTTCAGGGCGCTGAAATCGCCGTTGAAGGCTCCGTACTGCGTGCCACGACCGAGCGCGATGGTACCTTCAGTCTTAATAATGTACCGGCGGGTTCTTACAGTGTGACGGCTACCTATCCGGGCCTCGATCCGCTGACCGTTCAGGTTGTGGTGAAGAGCGGTGCTGCCGCTCCAGCCACTTTCGCGCTCAGTCAGGGCGTCATCCAACTGGACCGTCTGGTCGTCCGCAGCACGAAGGAAGGTATGGCCCAGGCCGTTGCGCTCCAAAAAATCTCGGTGCAGGCCAAGGTGGTCGCCGCCGCCGATCAATTCGGTGAAGTGAGCGAAGGCAACGTTGGTGAATACTTGAAATTCCTTCCTGGCGTCACCGTCGACTATAACGTGAACGATGCCCGCGGTATTTCCCTTCGCGGTCTCAGCACCGCCTTTACCATCGTCGGTGTCGACGGCACGCCGATGGCCAATGGTTCCTCGATCGACGACACGCGTCGTTTCGAATTCGAGCAAATCGCGATGAACAATGTCGAGACCACCGAGCTTTATAAAACGGTGACGCCGGACATTCCCGCGACTTCGACCGGCGGTTTTGTGAATTTCGTCACGAAGAGCGCCTTCGATCATCAGGACATCCAGCGCTTCGACTATAATCTCTCGCTGTCCGCCCCGAGCACGAATCTATCTGCGAGCAAGGAAGGCGGCGTGTGGGGCCATAACACCCACTATTTAATCCGGCCGAGCATCGAGCTGAATTACTCGCGCAAGATCACCGACAAGTTGGGGGTAAACCTCAACTACCGCTTGTCGGAAAAATACGATGACTCGCCCCGTACGGAGTTCGGTTGGAATACCGGGACCACGGCGCCCACGATTCTCACGGCGCCGCGTCTTCAGACCTATGGCATCCGCAGCGAGGAAAAACTAACGCACCGTCAGTCTATTGCGACGAAGTTCGATTATAAACTGAGCGACAGCACGAAGCTGATGATTTCCGGCCAGTGGAACTGGTACGACCTCAACTTCACGCAGCGCGGACCGGTCTTTAATTTGAACACGGCCGGTACGGTGGATTCTACCGGGAAGATCTTCACCTCGGCCGCGAACGGAACGATCACGGACGGCACGCTTTACCGCAACAAGTATGGCACCACGCTGCACTTCAATGCGAACGCGACGCACGAATTCGGCAATGGCTCGACGCTGTCGATCACGCCTTACTACTCGCGCGCCGACGGTAATTATCGCGACACCTCCAAGGGCTTCATTTCCTCAGTGTCCACACTTTCGTTGAGCCCGACGGGCCCCGTGAGTTCGTTCGTGGTGAACAATCCGTGGAACTCGGGCACGCTGCCGGTGATTTCACTTTTCCAGGGCACGACTCCGGTTCCGATCGATTACGCCCGCGACATTGGCAACTACACGTTGCTCAACACCACAACTGGCACGAATGCCCAGTCCCGCCCATGGACGGCGGTGGATACGAAGGATGGTTTCCGCTCTGACTACACGTACAAGCTCGATGGCTTGAAGATGCCCTTCACTCTCATGATCGGTTACGCGCTTGATAAAACGAAGCGCACGATCGACCGGCCGGATTACCGTTACAAGATCGACGCGACTACTGGCGCAGCGCTCCGCGCTCTCAGCGATCCGCTCTACACCCGCGATGTCGCACTCGGCTTCGGTTCCTTTACGGCAGCTGATCCATATAAAGTGTACGACTACGTCAAATCGACCGTTGCTACGCTCAACGTGGTCGACGCTCGTACGATCAACGAAACGAACAACGCCGCCTATATCCGCGCTGACGTGAAAGTGCTGCCGGACTTGTTGCTCATCGGCGGCGTGCGTTACGAAAAGCGTTCGATGGATGCCAACGCCCGCACCGGCAGTCCGGCCCGCGCGCGCACGGCGACTTCGGAACTCGATTTCGACTCCCTGTATCCGTCCTTGTCCGTCAAATATACGCCGAAGAAGGACATCGTGATTCGCGGCGGTTTCAGCCAGACGATCGGTATTCCCGATTACTCGGAAATCCTGCCGGTGTTCACGGCCGCGTCGGCTGCCGCGCAGAGCGATGGTACATTCTCCATCCCGGCGGCTAACCTGAAACCTTATCGCACGACCAATCTGGACCTTAATCTCGATTACTATCTGAAGAATTCCGGCGTGGTTTCCGTGAGCGTTTTCCGGAAGTACATCAGCGATTACATCCTTGCCCGTCCGATGACCGGAACGGAAATGGCCGCCGTGGCCAGCCAGTACGGCCTGAACCTCGCGGATTACGGTGCAACAGTGGGTGTGGTTCGTGAAAACGGCCCGGCCACTCAAGTGCAAGGCGTGGAACTGAGCTACGCGCAAAACCTGACCTTCCTGCCAAAGCCGTTTGAAGGAATCAGCTTCCAGGCGAACTTCACCTATACGGACATCAGCGCCTCGTCGCCGGACGCGATTCGTGAAAACGACGCGTTGCTCGCGCAGAGCCGCAGCGTTTCGCCAAAAACGTTGAACGTCATCCTTGGTTATCGCCTCGGTAAGTGGAACGCCACGATCACCAACAACTGGGTATCGGCCAGCGAATTTGGCGGCTTCGTCGCCACGTCCGCCCTCGTCGGTACGGCCAACAACACCGATCCGACGAAGGACACGCGCTTCGCGCTTTTCCGTGACGAAAAGAACACGACGGACATCAAGATCGAGTACGCTTTCAACAAAAAGTTCTCGATGTATTTCCTTGTACGCAACGTGTTCAACTCGCCACGCGAGGATTATATGCGCGGCTATCTCCCGCAGAATTCCAACATCACGCTGCCGTATCGCTATTATGAATTCGGCGAGCCGCACCTGACCCTCGGCTTCAAGGGTCGTTTCTAATTCCATCAATTATGGGGCGGTGCCGCTCCTTATTCGATTCATCAATTCACGCCGTTTCGGATTTCCGTCCGGAGCGGCGTTAGCTTCAGCCTTCGCTCCCGAAGGCGTCTCTCTACACACTCATTCGATTTAGGGTGGCCAAGGTTGACGAATCCTCCGGCGCTATCCCTGTTTTTTATTGCTCTCTCAACGTGAAACTATTCGCCTGTGGAAGTCTGGTTCATTAGTGAAAACCCCATAGTCTGACCTCCGCTTCCTCTGTCCGTCCGCGTTTCTCTGCGGCGGGCTGGACCGGAGAACTTCCATACCCCCCAACCCCTGAACCCCCCATGACCAAACGTAAAATTCACGTTCCGATCCACCCCTTGTTGTCCGGCCTGCTGTTGATTACCGCCTTGCTCTGCGCTGCCGCCCTACCGGTGGTCGCCTTTGCCCAGGCGGTTTCCACCGGAATCATCTCTGGCCAGGTGATGAACTCCGCCACCGGGCATTACTTGGACAACGCTGAGGTCCGCGTCGTCGGTACCGACAAAGTGGCGATTACGAGTGACGGCGGCCGATACGTGCTGTCGGGCGTTCCGGCCGGTGAAGTCAAACTCTCGGTGACATACACTGGTTTGGATACGCAGGAGCAAAAGGTAAGTGTCTCCAGCGGTCAGTCTGCAAACGCTGACTTCAGGCTAACTACGGGACAATATGAGCAGGCGGTGAACCTCGACACCTTCGTCGTTTCCACCGCGCGTGAAGGTAACGCCAAAGCCATTTCCGATCAGAAATACTCGCTCAACGTTAAGACGGTCATTTCCTCCGACACCTTTGGCGACGTACCCGAGGGTAATCTTGGCGAATTCCTGAAACTGCTGCCCGGCATCACCGTCGACTACGTCGAAGCTGACGTGCGCAACATCCGCATCCGCGGTCTGCCGCCGAAATATTCCACGATCACCTTTGACGGCCATCCCATCGCCAATTCCGGTTCGAGCGATCTCACCCGCCTCCGCGCCTTGGAGATGGAACAGGTCTCGCTCGCCACAGTGGAAACCATAGAGGTGAACAAGTCCCCCACCGCGGATATGGCTTCCCCGGGTTTGGGTGGCAACGTCAACACCGTCGGCAAAAGTGCCTTCAGCCAAAAGGGCCGCTCCCTCAAATACAGCGTCAGCTCGGTCATGAACGACTATCACATGACCCTGGGCAAGGAGCGCGGCTGGGATGACGAAGAGCACCGGCATATCTTCCCGAATTTCACATTTGAATACATGGATACGCTCTTGGATGGCCGCCTCGGTATCGTCGCGGCGGTTAGCCACTCGGGCTCGTTCATGCAGCAGAAGATTCTGAACAACACCCTCGGTTTCAATGGCGTTGCTACGGACGACCAGACTGAGCTGCCAACCTACACCACGATCCAGTTGCGTGACGGACCCAAGCCGACCTGGCGCGATTCCGCCGTGATCAATCTAGACTTCAAGATCACTCCCGAACTGCTCTTCAAGCTGCGTACCAGCTATGGCAATTATGATGCGCAGTTCTTTAACAAGGATTTCAACCTCATCACCACGGCTCCCATCGTGGGCACCAACCGTACGGAACGCAGCCAGACGAGCACAGCCCCGACTGTGGCCAATACCGCATCGCGCACTACGATCTCCTCCAGCAACTCCCGCAAGACCGGGGTCACGACTATCCTGAGCCCATCGATCGAGTGGAAGAAGGGCGACCTGACGGTCGAGGCCTCGGGATCCTATTCCAAATCGATAAACGATTACGATACCACCGAGGAAGGATATTTCCGCACGGTGACAGCGCAGATGAACGGCGTGAGCTGGAAGTACGACTTGCCCGGTGAGAAGGATTTCAAAATCACCCAGCTGGCTACGGGGACAGGCGATACACGGAACATCTATGACCTCGGTAACTACAACGGCACCACGCTGAGCCTCGTCGGCGCCGATCCCCGGCACGCCAAAGGCCAGATCTGGAGCGGTCGCGTCGATGCGACTTACGACTTTTCGCGCCTCAGCATGCCAACCACGCTCAAGGTTGGCGTGATGGACCGTCAGGACGTTTACGACGTGATTCAGAGCTACGGTACAAACTTCACTGTCGCCACCGCCGCGTTGAACCCCCTCCTGCCCTCCGGCGTCAGCAACGTCAACCTTCGCGAGTTCAACGAGAACTATCCCGCCTATGTGGACAAGGGTGTCACGGTCACGGACATCGCAGGCGTCACCCGCAACTGGCACCCGACGATCGACAACTTCAGACTCTTCCAGTTCTTCAAGAGCTACGTCACTGACTATGAGGGCATCACGAATCCGGCAACCGGTCCCTTCGTCGCCGCCACCGCAGCCAATCTCCGTGGCAAGCTGCAGAGCCAGGGTGACATTGATGAGCGGCAGAAGTCTGCCTATGCGATGGCCACCGTGAAGATCACGCCGAAACTGACAGGCTTGGCTGGCGTTCGCTTTGAGAAGACGACAACGATGGGCAAATCGTTTGACGACATCGGTAACGCTGCCGCGGTCGCCCGTTCCGGGTCGACCGACGTCAACAACGTCAGCTACATCTACGCGCGGTACGGTAGCCGCATTACGCGCACCAGAGAGTACGACAATGTACTTCCTTCGATGCAGCTGCGTTATGCTCCGACGCGCAACTTCGTGGCGCGCGCGGCCTACTTCAAGTCCCTTATGCGACCTGATTACAGCCAATTGACCGGTGGTGTCTCGGTCACCGGCGACATCGCGCCGTTTGCATTTACGCGCAAGAACATCGACCTCCAGCCGGAAACCGCGGACAACTTCGATCTCGCGTTCGAATACTACTTCGAGCCGGTCGGTGTCGTGTCGGTGAACTTCTTCTACAAGAAGATCCACGATATCCAGGTGGCGAACACCTTCATCATCGACCCGAACAACATTCCGGAGGATATCTCTGATCTTGGATACAACGCCGCCTCGTTGGGCACCACCTCGACGGTCGCCACCCGCATCAATGCCGGTGAGGCTAATCTCAAGGGTATGGAACTCAACTATAGTCAGGAACTCACCTTCCTGCCCGGTGCTCTCAGCGGCCTTGGGGTAAGCGCCAATGCGACCTATGTGAAGCTTTCAGACGAGGACATCTTCCTCACTGCTGTCGCCGGCGGCGATGGCACCTCGCGGTGGTCGGGTAATTTCATCCTCCGCTACGGTTATAAGAAGTTCAAAACTCAGCTCACCGCGACCTACACAGACGACACCGCTCGTGCCAGCACCGGTGTTACCTATGATGCTAATGGCACACGCATCGTGGCTGCTTCGGGCGCGCGCTACAACTTCACGGCGGCGCGCGTCGTGTATGGCTTGAACTTCGATTACCAGATAAACCGGCATGCCACGCTGTTCCTCAATGTGAGCAATCTCACCAACGAGGCGCAGACCCGTTACGATGTACGGGACCTCAACATCCAGCGCGACGGTGATTACGGCACTACCTTCAACCTCGGGGTGAAGGGCCGGTTCTAAGTCAGCCTCCGTACATGTTGTCATCGCCATAACCTCACGTCCCGCCACTGCCCGCGGCTCCACCCCGGGCAGTGTTATCTAGATAAGCAACGATGCTATCGCTAGCGTTGGTATGATTATTCAAGCTGGGGACCCTTTCCATGCACATTCACGAAACCAGCAATTCCCGTACGGCTGCCACCCTGCCGACTGAACAACTCCGTGCGGAGTTTCTTATCAGCGGTTTATTTCGCCCGGGTGAAGCCACGTTCAGCTATTGGGAGACGGACCGCACCGTGGTCGGTGGAATCGTCCCCGGTTCGACAGCCATCCCGCTGCCGAACCCGCCGGAAGTTCGCAGCGCATTTTTCCTCGAACGCCGCGAAGCAGGCATCATCAACCTCGGCGGCGCGGGCTCGGTCATCGTCGATGGCACCACGCATTCACTCGACAACCTCGACGCGCTTTATCTGGGGCGCGGGGTGAGGGGAGTTTCGTTTGCTTCGCTTTCTCCAGATCAGCCGGCGCGTTTCTATTTCCTGTCTTACCCTGCGCATACCGCTTATCCGGTTCGATATCTTCCAATCAAGGAGGCGAAGGGCGACCGTCTCGGCACGCGTGAAAGCGCCAACGAACGGACACTTTTCAAACTCATCCATCCCGGAGCGTTTCCCACTTGCCAGTTGGTGATGGGCTTTACCCGCATGGAACCCGGCAGCGTCTGGAATACGATGCCTCCGCATACGCATCTGCGTCGCTCCGAGGTGTACTGTTACTTCAATCTGCCTCCCACCCAGGCGGTGTTTCACTTCATGGGCAAACCCGCGGAAACACGCCATCTCGTCCTTCGCGATCTCGATGTCGTTCTTTCCCCATCATGGTCGATCCATAGCGGCGTAGGCACGGCCGCCTATACTTTCGTGTGGGGCATGGGAGGAGAAAATCAGGAATTCGCCGATATGGACCCTGCGCCCGTGGCAACATTACGCTGATCCCATGGCCTCAATCCTCGATAGTTTTCGTTTGGACGGAAAAGTGGCCATCGTGACCGGCGCCTCGCGTGGACTTGGCGCCGCGATGGCGCAGGCGTACGCTGAAGCAGGCGCGGATCTTGTTCTCGTCGCACGTGGCGATATGTCGGAGCTGCAAAAATCCATTGCCGCCACCGGTCGTCGCAGCATCGCCGTGGCTGCGGATGTTGGCAGTGTCGCCTCTGCCGCCAAAATTGTCGCAGCGGCGTACGAAGCCTTTGGTCGCGCCGATATTCTCGTGAACAATGCCGGCATTATCCGGCGCGCCGCGTTGCTGGAGTTTTCCGAGCAGGACTGGAGCGACGTCCTCAACGTGAATCTCAGCGGCGCGTTTCGCCTCAGTCAGCGCTTTGCCGCCGAACTTGTGCAGCGAAAATCCCCCGGGAAAATTATCAACGTCGCTTCGATGCTTTCCTTCCAGGGCGGCATCCGCGTCGTTTCCTACACGGCGTCGAAGAGCGCGCTGGCCGGCCTGACGCGCGCGATGGCCAACGAACTCGCTCCGCATGGCATCAACGTCAACGCGCTCGCGCCAGGCTACATGGCGACCGACAATACCGAGGCGATTCGGGCCGACGCGGCGCGCAACAAATCCATTCTCGAGCGGATACCAGCCGGACGCTGGGGTTCGCCCGCGGATTTGCAGGGCGCGGTAATCTTTCTCTCATCACCGGCGTCAGACTACATGCAAGGCCACACGCTGGCAGTGGATGGCGGGTGGCTCGCACGATAAACTTCAACTCCTTCTTCGATGTCACTCCTGCCTCGCCTGCTCCTCGGACTTTTCACCTCGGCAGCGGTCGCGACCGCGGCCGACCAGATCACCGTCACGGTGACGAACGCATTGTCTGAAGCCCGTCCCTCCGAAACGATCGCGATCCCATGGCGTTCCATTTCCGAAGCGATGCCGGGCGCGCTGTTGCAGCATATTTCAGTGAAAGACAGTGCGGGTCACGTGCTGCCTTACCAGGTGACCAATGTGGCCCCCGAGGGCAAAGACCCGCAGAACAAAGGCCTCGCCTACGGCGATCTGCTTTTTCAACACGATTTCGCGGCAGGTGAAAAATCGGCAACCTTCGTCGTTGCCCGTGAAGCGGCAGTCTCCCCGGTGTTTCCCGCTCTGACCTTCGCGCGTTTCGTGCCGGAGCGACTCGACGATTTTGCATGGGAGAATGATAAAGTTGCGCATCGCACCTATGGTCCGGCACTCGCCGCGCCGGACGAACCCAAGCGCGGCAAGGAAGTGTTGGTCACGAGCGGTCTCGATATCTGGTGCAAGCGCGTCAGTTATCCGGTCGTCGATCGTTGGTACAACAAGGGTCACGATCATTATCACCATGACGAAGGCGAGGGCATGGACATGTACCAGGTCGGCGAATCCCGCGGTTGCGGCGGTACGGGTATTTGGGATGGCAAATCTCTCGCCGTGGCCCGCAATTTCAAAACTTGGAAAGTGATCGCGAACGGCCCGATTCGCACGATTTTTGAACTGACTTACGATGCCTGGACGGCGGGTGGCGTGAAGGTTACGGAAACGAAACGCTTCACGGTCGACGCCGGTCACAATCTCGACCAGATCGACAGCACCTTCACCATCGTGGAAGGCACAGCGGCAGAACTGACTGTCGCGATCGGCCTGAACAAAAAGCCCGCCGACAAAGGCCAGGACGAAAAAATCACCGTTATGCCCGTTGCTGCCGATGGTTCGCTTACGCAGTGGGTCGTGCAAAAAACCAACGGTCTGCTGGGCACTGCGGTGATCGTACCAGTGGAAAATTTTCAGGGCTTTGCCGAGGACGATCGCAACCAGCTGGTGCTGGCGAAAGCGGTGTCCGGCCAGCCGCTCCGTTATTATGTCGGCGCGGGCTGGTCAAAGGCGGGCGAGTTCACCACGCAACAGGCGTGGAATGATTATGTCGCCGCCTGCGCCCGCCGCGCTCACTCGCCACTCACCGTTAATTTGACCCTATGAATCGTCGCTATCGCATCCTGGTTTTTGTTTTAAGTGCGTTTTGTTTTATCCGCGCCACTGCCGCTGAAGATAAAATCGTGGCACTGATGGAGCGGGTCGCGGATTGGCAACTGGCCAATCCCAAGGAGAAGGAAAAGCCGGATGGCTGGGTGAACGCGGCGTTCTACACGGGCGTCATGGAACTTTCGCGTATTTCTGCGAGTCCGCGGTTTCACGATGCGATGATGAAAATGTCCGGGGATAACCACTGGCAGCCGGCGTCGCGCGTGTATCATGCAGACGATCATGCGGTGACCCAGACCTATCTCGAATTATATATGCAGCATCACGAGCCGCGGATGCTGACGCCGACCCAGGAGCGTTTTGACTACATCCTCGCGCACCCAAAGGACGACAATCTCGATTTCGACAAAGTTAAAAATCCCGACCGGCTTGATCGCTGGTCGTGGTGCGATGCCCTTTTCATGGCGCCGCCAGCGTGGGTCCGGATGTGGAAGGCGACCGGCAACCAGGCCTATCTCGATTTCGCGGTGACGAAATGGTGGGTCACATCCGATTATCTCTACGACAAGGAACAACACCTTTATTTCCGCGACGGTTCGCTTTTCGGGAAAGCGGAGAAAAACGGCAGCAAGATTTTCTGGAGCCGCGGCAACGGGTGGGTGATGGCCGGGATTGTACGCGTGTTGCAACTGATGCCAGCGGACCACCCATCAAGGGCGCGCTTTGAGCAACAGTTTCGCGAGATGGCGGATAAGGTCATCACCTGCCTGCAAGCCGATGGATTTTGGCGCTCCAGCCTGCTCGATCCGGAAAGTTACCGGATGCAGGAAACGAGCGGGACCGGTTTCTTTTGCTACGCCTTGAGCTGGGGTGTCAGTCACAAGGTGCTCGATCGCGCGCGCTTTGAGCCGGCCGCGCGCCGGGCTTGGGCTTCGTTGGTCAGTTGTGTAACTCCAGAGGGGAAATTGACGCACGTGCAGCCAGTTGGGTATACCCCGGTGACATTTTCCGCGGATAATACCGAACCCTTCGGCGTCGGTGCCTTCCTGCTCGCTGGCAGCGAAATTCGTCAGCTTGATCAAAAATAACCGATTATCCCGTGAATACCCCGACCAAGTTTGTAAGCGTTGCCCTGCTTTTTGCGGGGTTCCTCTCAATCTCCTTATCCGCACAGCCGGCTAAGCCTGCGGTCACTCAGTTCGATGGTGCGACTCCGCTCGAGTGGTCGGAACGGCTCGCCAATTCCGAGATAAAACGCATCGGCACAGGTTGGGAGTTCGGCGGTTCAAATCCGCGCGCCCGGTGGGACTATTCGCCGGCGGTCATGGCCCTGGCATTGGTTCGTCTGGGTGAAGTGACTGGCAACGACACTTACACGCAATTCGGTACTCGTGCCGTCGCGTCGCACGTCGCCGCCGACGGCACGATCAAGAACTACAAGGAAGAGGATTATAACATCGATAATATCCCTCCTGGCAAAGTGCTCCTCGCCGCGATTGATCGCGGCGTGAAAAATGAGGCTTACGTCACTGCGGTAAAAACGCTGCGCGATCAGATGAGCAAGCATCCGCGCACCAGCGAGGGAGGATTCTGGCACAAGAAACGTTATCCGCATCAGATGTGGCTCGACGGTCTCTACATGGCTTCCCCGTTCCTCGCGCAATATGCCGGAATATTCAAAGAGCCCGCGTTGTATGACGATGTCGCGAAGCAAATCATTCTGATGGATCGTCACAGTTACGATCCCGCGACGGGACTTTACTGGCACGCATGGGACGAGTCACACACGCAAAGCTGGGCGGATCCCAAAACCGGGTTCTCCCCTAACTTCTGGAGCCGCGCGATCGGTTGGTACGGCATGGCAATGGTCGACACGCTCGATTACATGCCCGTCAGCCAGCCGGAGATCGACGAAATCGTCACCATTCTCAAACGATTCGCAGACGGCGCCCTGAAATGGCAGGATCCCAAGAGTGGAGTCTGGTGGCAGGTAACGAATCTTGGCACGCGTGAAGGCAACTACCTCGAATCCTCGGGCTCCGCGATGTTCGTCTACGCCCTGGCGAAAGGCGTGAACAAGGGATATTTACCGCGCGAAAAATATCTTCCGGCCATCTTGAAAGGTTATGAAGGTTTGTTGAAAACGTTCATCAAACCGAATTCCGCTGGCGGAATCAGTCTGACGAAAGTCTGCCAGGGAGCCGGACTCGGCTACATGATGGCGGACGGTAAAACGCCGCGCGATGGTTCGTTTAAATATTACATCAGCGAACCCATCGTGGACAACGATCCGAAAGGCACCGGTCCATTCGTGATGGCCGGCATAGAAGTGCAAAAAATGCTTTCCACTACCGGCCGTGAAGTTCCGTTGCGTGTGACAGGTTGGGCTGATTACGAATCCATCCTTTCACGGATCAAGGCTCCTGAATTTCCCGCCCATGATTTTCCGATCAGCGATTTTGGAGCGAAGGCCGGGACGGATGTTTCAGCGGCAATTACAGCGGCCATCGCTGCCTGTGCGAAGGCCGGCGGCGGTCGTGTCGTGGTGCCGGCCGGAGAATGGTCTACCGCGGCAATTCATCTGAAGAGCGGGGTGAACTTGCACGTGAGCGAAGGTGCCACGCTGAAATTCATTTTTGATCCGGCGAAGTATCCGATCGTCTTTACGCGTTGGGAAGGGGTGGAATGCATGAACTACTCGGCGCTGATCTACGCCTTCGGTCAGGAAAATATCGCCGTTACGGGCAAAGGCACACTCGACGGAGGCGCGGACTGGGACACGTGGTGGAGCTGGAATAAAAAAGGGGAGGGCCCGACGAAGCAAAAAATCGCCCGCGACAAACTCAACGAAATGGGCGAAGCCGGTGTTCCCGTGGAACAGCGGCTTTTTGGCGACGGCAGCTTTTTGCGCCCTAACTTCATTCAATTTTATCGCTGCAAAAATATCCTGATCGAAGGCGTGACAATCAATCGCTCGCCGATGTGGGAACTGCATCCGGTGCTTTCCGACAATATCACGGTACGCGGAGTGAAAATTCACACGCACGGCCCCAACAACGACGGTTGCGATCCGGAGTCGTCGCGCAATATTCTGATGGAAGATTGCGTGTTCGATACCGGTGACGACTGCATCGCGATCAAGTCCGGCCGCAATAACGACGGTCGCCGCGTGAATGTGCCCAGTGAAAACATTGTCATTCGCAACTCTGAGATGCTCGATGGCCACGGCGGGGTGGTGCTGGGCAGCGAATGCAGCGGCGGTATCCGCAACATCTTTGTCGAGAATTGCAAGATGGACAGCCCGAATCTGGATCGCGCGCTCCGGCTCAAGTCCAACGCGCGGCGCGGCGGCGTGCTCGAAAATATTTTCATGCGCAACGTCACCATCGGCCGGGTGGGAGAAGCGGTGCTCACGGTCGATTTGCTTTACGAAGAAGGCGCCAAAGGCGATTACCCGCCGACCGTTCGCAATGTGACACTCGACCATATCACCAGCTCCGGCAGTCCGCGCGTGTTCTACATTCGTGGCTTCGAGGGCGCGAAAGTTGACGGCATCCGGATCAGCAATTCCACATTCAATGGCGTAACCGCGACTGATGTGATCCAACATGCCGGCATCATCACTCTCGACCATGTCACGATCACGCCGGCCAAAGCCGCGCCAAGTCTGAATTCCGTTCCCAGCCCTGCACCGTAGCGCCAGTTGTTCCCACCCCTCCACCCCACGCCCCCGACAATGAGCAAACTAAACGAAGTTAACGAACAGATTGGAAAATACCGCTGGACCATTTGTGCGCTGGTTTTTTTCGCGACCACGATCAACTACCTCGACCGAAACGTACTCGGTCTTTTGAAGGATACTCTCGCGGCGAAGGGCATATTTGGCACGGAGAAAGCTGACCAGGAGTTGAACTACTCCAACGTGGTCATCTGCTTCACGATTGCCTATGCGGTGGGCATGGTGCTGGCGGGGCGAATCATCGACTGGCTGGGCACAAAGCGCGGCTATGCCTACTCGCTCATTGGTTGGAGCGCAGCTGCGATCGGCCACGCCTTTGGCCATCACACGTGGAGTTTCGGTTTCTGGCGCGCCGCGCTCGGTTTCTCGGAGGCGGGCAATTTTCCTGCGGCCAACAAAACGATCGCCGAATGGTTTCCGCGAAAGGAACGCGCCTTTGCGACCGGTCTCTATAACTCAGGCGCCAATGTCGGCGCGATTGTCGCACCGCTGTGCGTTCCCGATATCGCGGCGGCATGGGGTTGGGAGTGGGCGTTCATTCTCACGGGTGCAATCGGACTAATCTGGTTGTTTTTCTGGTACGCCACGTATGGCTCACCCGCGGACAAATTAAAGAACGGGCAGATGAAGCAGGCCGAATATAATTATATTCACAGCGACAAGGACGAGCAGGCCGCGGATGTTTCGACCGTGAAAGTTTCATGGCTCCGCCTGATCGGCTTCCGCCAGACCTGGGCTTTTATCATGGGTAAATTCCTGACGGATGGCATCTGGTGGTTCTTCATGTTCTGGCTGCCTTCGTTCCTCGGCGGGGAGAATGCCCGCAAGGTCGCCGCGTATAAGGCGGCCCATCCGGATTTCACTGGTGACGCGAGTTCTGTTCCTGGGGTCATCAGTTGGACCCTGGCTGTGGCGATCGTCTACTCAATCGCAACGGGTGGATCGATTTTGGGCGGCTGGCTTCCGAAGAAATTGATCAATGGCGGCATGGATGCGAGCAAGGCCCGCAAGACGGCCATGTTCATCTACGCATTGTTCCCGTTGACCGTGCTGGCTGCCTCCAAGTTGGGCGAAATCAACACGTGGCTTGCCGTGGGCACGATCGCCATCGCCTGTTCGGCTCACCAGGCTTGGTCGGCCAACATGTTCACCACTGTTTCCGACATGTTCCCGAAACGGGCGGTCGCTTCTGTTACTGGACTCGGCGGCATGGCGGGCGCACTCGGCGGCGTTCTGGTTGCCCGCATCGCCGGACTGTTGCTCGCGCACTACACTGCGCTCGGAAAAATTGAACTGGGCTATGGCATTCTTTTCATGATCTGCGGTTCGATCTACCTCGTCGCCTGGCTGGTCATGCACGCCTTGGCGCCAAAATTCAAACCAGTGCAGCTGGCTTAAGTATGAAATGGCGCGCGCTGCTGGTCCTTGTTTCCTTTTTGGCGACCGGGTTTGTCAGTCGCGCTGCAGTCCGTTGGGAGGAAATATTGCGTCAACCGCAGAGGTGGTATGGCACGACGGAAGCAGCTTCGGAAGCGCATAACGTTTTGCTTTATCAAACTTCTTCCGGAGGCTGGCCGAAAAATCGCGACATGAGCGCAGCCCCGGACGCGGCCTTTCTGGCGGAGGCGAAATTCGATCATCGCGCACCGACGATCGACAACAATGCCACCACGACACAGATCGAGTTGCTCGCCCGCGTGGCTACCGCTCACGACGATCCGGTTTTGCGGGAAGCAGTAGTGCGCGGTCTGGATTATCTGTTGGCCGCGCAATATCCCAATGGCGGCTGGCCCCAGTATTTCCCGCTGATCGCCGGCTACTACACCCATATCACGTATAACGACAATGCGATGGTGAACGTGCTCAATGTTCTTCGTGACGTGAGCGCGGGCGCGCCACCGTACGCATTCATCGATGCGGCACGTCGGGCAAAAGCAGGGGATGCAGTGAATCGGGGCATCGCCTGCATTCTTCGCACGCAGATCAGCCAGCACGGCAGACTCACCGCGTGGTGCGCCCAGCATGACGAGAAGAGCTTTGCGCCGGCGTGGGCCCGCAATTTTGAGCCGCCGTCGCTGTCTGGCTCCGAAAGCGTCGGCTTGGTGCGATTTTTAATGGAGATCAAAAATCCTTCCGCGGACGTGAAGGCTGCGATTGAAGGCGCGGTGACCTGGTTCGAGAGCGTTCAGATTCACGGATTGCGCGTCGACAACTCGCCCGGAGCCGATGGAAAAAAGGACCGGCACGCGGTCGCCGACGCGAAAGCATCCGTGCTTTGGGCCCGGTTCTACGAACTTGAAACGAACAGGCCGATCTACATCGGGCGGGACAAAATCATCCGCTACGATTTCAACGAAATCGAGCGCGAGCGTCGGGCGGGTTATAATTACCTGAGCGACTGGCCAGCCAAGCTCCTCCGCGAAGATTACCCGCGCTGGCGCTCTAGAAATCATCTGTCGTGAAAATAGCTCAATCCATCGGAGAGTGGTTTCAAACCGCCGAGGTCCGTAATGTAGCCCGCGCCGGGCTACTTCACCTGAACGCTAATCTGAATTCGCGAGCATGGTTTTGCGGTATTTTATTTTTTCTGACGATGACGCGCGTCGTCCCGGCATCGCTATCAGCTGCGGATCTTCATCCCGACGTCACCGTCGCCACTGACGGCTCCGGCAAATTTACATCCCTGCAGGAAGCGATCTCAACCGCACCCATGCAGACTGATCCGAAAACACCGTGGGTGATCCTGGTAAAATCGGGGACTTACAAGGAACGCATCTACGTGCAGCGTGAGCGGGGAAATATCCGCGTGGTGGGTGAAGATGCCGAAAAGACGATCGTCACCTACGATCTCAACGCCAATCTCCCGGGCCCGGATGGAAAACCCATCGGAACGTTTCGCACGCCGACTGTCCAGATCGACGGCGACGGAATGATTTGGGAAAATCTCACGATCGCCAATAGCGCCGGCCCGGTGGGACAGGCACTCGCCCTTCGCGTCGATGCCGACCGGGTCATCTTCAAACACTGTCGTTTCCTCGGCTGGCAGGACACTATTCTTGTCAACCGAGGCCGGCAATATTTTGCCGACTGCTATGTCGAGGGACACGTCGATTTCATCTTCGGCGGAGCCACGGCCTATTTCGAGCGCTGTCACATTCATTGTTTGAAAGACGGCTACGTCACCGCGGCGTCGACCCCCTCCGGACAGGCGCACGGTTTTGTTTTCGCCGATTGCAAAATCACCGGAGCGGAGGGCGTGAAAACGTATCTCGGGCGCCCGTGGCGGATTTTTGCCCAGACGATTTTTCTGCGCACCGAAATGTCCGAAGCGGTCCGCGCCGAAGGCTGGCACAATTGGAACAAGGCCGAGGCCGAGAAAACCACGAATTACGGCGAATACGGCAGCACGGGCGCCGGCGGTGCAAACCCTGCAAGAGTCTCATGGGCGAAGGCACTGACCGCGGACGAAGCGTCGTCGCTCACCGCCGCGAAAGTGCTGGCCGGTTCCGATGGCTGGAATCCTATTGAACCATGAAATCCATTTTCCATGTTTTGCTGGCCTTGCTCCTTTCACCGATGTCGGCGGCGGAATCAAATGCCACGAAGCCGCCGCTGATCGTGTTGGTCGGCGATTCCACGGTGACGGATCGCAGCGGCTGGGGCCTCGGTTTCAGACAATTCGTCAGCGACGATGCCAGGGTGATCAACATGGCGCAGAATGGCCGAAGCTCCAAAAGTTTTCGAGCCGAGGGCCATTGGGACAAGGCGATCGCGTTGAAGGGCGATTACTACCTCATTCAATTCGGTCACAATGACGAGCCGGGTAAAGGTCCCGAGCGTGAAACTGATCCGGCGACCACTTACACCGCAAATATGGCGCGTTATGTGGACGAAGTGCGCGCGATCGGCGCGCAACCGATTTTGGTGACCTCGTTGATCCGGCGGAATTTCGATCCGGCCAGCCCGGAAAAGATCAAGCTGAACCTCATGCCCTACGCCGACGCGGTGCGAAAATTGGCAGCAGAAAAAAAGGTCCCGTTGATCGACCTTCATGCGCGCAGCCTCGCATTGTGCGAATCGCTCGGTCCAGTGGAAACGGCGAAACTGAATCCGCCCAAACCCGACGGGACACCCGACACCACGCACCTTGCCGCGGGCGGCAGCGCTTTATTTGCGCGCCTCGTGGTTGAAGACCTGCGTCGCGTGGTGCCGGCGCTCGCTCCGGTTTTGTTGACCGAACCCCGCGCGGCAAAATTGACGGATCTCGAATATGGTCAGGCTGGAAATGAAAAATTGTTGCTGGACGTCAGCGTGCCCGCAGGCGAGGGACCTTTTCCGGTGGCCATTCTTGTTCATGGCGGCGGCTGGAATCGCGGAGATAAAAGCGGTCTGGATGAACCCGGAAAAGGCGCCGACGTCACGCCATGGTTCGCGCCGTTGACGGCGGCAAAATTCACGTGGTTCTCGATCAATTACCGGCTCGCGCCCGCGCATCGCTGGCCCGCGGGTTTCGACGATCTGCAGACCGCAATCCGCTGGGTGAAGGCGCATGCGGCGGAATTTAACGGCGATCCGAACCGGATTGCGTTGTTCGGTCATTCCTCCGGCGGACACGTCGTGTGCCTTGCCGCGACATTGGTGGACGACAGTGTGCGCGTGCAGGCCGTCGTGGGATTTTCGCCCGTGACGAACCACGAACAGGATCTTCCCGTGCGCGGCGGTCTGAGTACTGCCTTGCAGGGCTTGCTCAATCGACCAAAGGAGCTGACGCCGGAATCGCTTGGATTGCTGCGGGAGATTTCGCCGCTTAATCACGTCCGCCCCGGTCTGCCGTCGTTTCTTCTGATTCACGGCGAAGCCGATAAGTCAGTGCCGGTTCAGCAGTCACTCGATTTTCAGGCAAAGCTGCGCGCGAATGGCGTGCCTTGCGATTTGATCGTGGTTCCCGGAGCCCCGCACGCCTTGGCGTCGTGGGAGAAACTCGCGCCCGACTATCCCGCGCGAATGATCGAGTGGCTCCGGCAAAATCTCGGGCCGGTGCCTGTAATGCCGAAGAAAGTGCAATAAAGGTAGGGCGGATTATCCCTAATCCGCCGTCGTGCGTCGCGCCTACAGCGCGGCGGATTAGGGATAATCCGCCCTACCACTGCATCGCAGTGGATACAGCGCCTATTGCCTGAAATCCCTTCGATGGCCCTGAGGGCGGTTCAGGGCAACTGACCCTACCGCGAATGCAAACCTCTTCACATTCACGAGCGCGTCTTCAGAAAAAATAAGGCCCGCGAAAATCGCGGGCCAGTTTTTTCGGCGGAACGTGCCGATGACGTTTGTGTTTTCCAATGGTAGGGCGCATTGCCCGTCGGAAGGACCCGGACGGCGGGCCCAGCACCGTTGCTGTCCGCTCGCAGCCCGGTATTTGTCCCCGCACCTACGTGCGAGGCAAACGGTCCCGCCCTACCTTGGAAACTTTGATTAACTGAAACCTTAGAAGGTAACGGTCGTGCTCAGGCGGACATTAAGCGCTGGATACGGCGCGAGGGAGAAGCGGCCGGATGGCTCCCAGATCGTCTCTTCGTCAAATACGTTGTCCACGTTAAGGTTGACGCGATAGCGGCCGCTCTCGTAGCTGGCTCCCGCGTTGAAGATCGTGCGGGCGGGAGCGTAGAAGCTCACTTGAGCGATTACGCCGAGAGCGGTGGCGGTGATGGCGGGGTCTTCACCGGCTTGGTCGCCAACGTGGGTTGCACCGATGAATACGCTGGCGCCTTTGAGCGCGCCTTCGTTGAACTTGTATTTCAATAAGCCGTTGATTGTCGTATCTGGAATATTACGGCGCCGGCGGCCGAAAGCATCGCGCAGCTTCATATCGGTGTAGCTGGCCACGACCGTGAGATTCTTGGTCAGGCCGCCGACCACGTCGACTTCGATACCGTGGTTGGTCAGGTCAGCTTTGAAGGTTTGCGGGTTGTTGACGGGATCGATGAAGAAGCTCGGGTTGGGCGTGACGATGTTGTTCTGCGAGATCTGGAAATGCGCTGCGCTGATCGACAGGCGTTGATTGAAGAATTCGGTCTTCACGCCGAATTCATGCTGCTTGCCCTCCTGGAAGAGCGCCGCGTTGTTGAAGAGCACACCGTTGGCATTGGTCGAGTAGCTATAATAAGTGGAGATCCCTGGAGTGATCTTAAACAAGGCGCCGGCGAGAGGGGTGTTGGTGCCGCCCTTGAGTAGCGTCGACGTATTGTTCAGACGGTTGGTAACGGGAACATCGAGCCACAGGTGCGAGATACCGCCGCTGACAAAGAGACGGTCCTTGAAAAAGCCGAAGCGGGCAAACGCGTAGACCTGTTTCTTGGTGGTTTCCGTCAGGCGATTGGTCCCGTTCGTATAGTTGAGCGGATGCGCGGGCGAATCGATGGGCGAAGCGAGATTCAGATTCGGGATTTGACCGGCGACAGCGGTGTATTGTTTGTCGAGCGACGTCGTGTGCTGGTAGGAACCGCCAGCGATCGCCTGCAAGGTGACCGGGCCAAGTTCAAAGTTGCCGGCGTAGTCGTTCTGGATCTGCGTATCGTTATTGTAAGTCTTCTGGTAGCCGGAACTGCGGGTGATGCTGGCCGGATCGTATTGCGCGGAGAAGGTAGGGACATAAACGCCAGACGCATTTTTCGCCCAGGTATAATTCGGCGTATAGAGACCGGTGGCGGGATCGTAGCGACTGCTCTGCGTGGACTGGCCGGGCGTTACCAAGCCGGTGAAGTCCGTGAAGAAGTAATCGTAGTGACGCATCGCCGCCAGACGCATGCTGATGCGGTCAGAGAGCGCGGCGGTGAACTCGAGTGTGCCGCGTTGGAGACGGTCCTTGCGGAATGACCAGTCGGCCGACGAGCCGTTGACGTCGCCGTAGACAAAGCCGGGCGCGATGGTTTCGGTCGAGATGGTGGCGCCATTGGTCAGCGCGGGGCTGGCGTGGAGCGTGATGCTGGGATTCTGCGCGGCGCCGTAGGTGCCCCACTGGACCTGATTAAGTTTTAGGGTGAGTTTGGCCTTGTCCGAAATTTTCCACGTAAACTGTGGGTTGATGCTCCAACTTTTCAGGGAACCGTCGACGAAAGAGTCGGCATCCTGGTAACCGGCGATGACGCGGTAGGCGAACGACGAGGTCCCGGGAACTGCGCCCGTGCTGTCCACCGTGAGTTTATTGCCGAAGAAACGGCCGACCTCGAGCGAGACTGAATTCTCGGAATTGAATTTGGGGGATTTCGTGAGGACGTTGACCGAGCCGCCGGGCGTGCCGGTGGGGGCAAGAATGGCATTCGGGCCTTTCACGATTTCGACTCGCTCATAGAGCAGCGGGTCGAGATTGGCCTGGAAGCTGGAGTTGAAATTGTCGATCGTGCGGCCGTCATTTTCGTATCCGCGGATGGTTTGCCGATCGAGAATGCCGCTGCCGCCTGCGAGACGGCCATTGCCGATGCCGGAGACGTATTGGGTGGCGTCGAAGAGCGAGGCAGCACCGATGTCCTTGAGGAAGTCGTTCGTGATGACGTTGACGGTGGCGGGAGTATCGATGAGCGCGCCACGGATACGGGCTGCTGACATGGAGTCGGTGGCGCGGTAGGCATTGGCGCGTTCCGTGGATACGCTGAAGGTGGGCAGCGTGATGGATTCGGTGACAGCAGGCTGGGCCTGCGGAGTAGCCGTGGTCTGGGCGAAGGCCGTCACCGCGGTGGCCGCGGACAGCAGGAGAGGCAGGAGATGCCGGTGTTGGTTCATGGTGCTTCGGGGTTGGTGTTGATTAAACAGAAGAGAGACAGGTTCGATTAAGGCGAAAACAGCGGGACGACTGGGGCGGGGTAGTGAGCGGGAAGAGACAGAAAGCGGGAAAATGACAGAGCGAAGAATGACTGGCGGGAGCAATCGCAGGGATATGCGACACGTCGCATCAGGGGATGTTCAACCGGGGTCAGGATCTGAAAAGGGACAGCCACTGCGGCTGTCCCTGGAATTTCGCGGGGCGTATTCCGCCATGCGACGTGGCCTAATTACCAGCGGACTTTCTCCGGAAAGAATTCGCGGATGAGTTCCAGGTAGTATGGCTTGAGCTTGGTCACATCGGGTGACTCGTGGCTCTTCGTATAGAGATCGTAGGTATTGAACTTGAGCACCCACGGCATCATCGCGCGGTCTTTTTCGTTGCAGAATTGATCGTAGGCGCCTTCGCGGTGCCACGGATAAAAGCTGTGGTAGCGCAGCATGTAGAGCGCTTCTTCGGGAAGGTAGTCTTTCGCGACGTTGTAGATGTATTCGTCGTGACCCCAGGAAAGCACGACCTTGTCGAGACCGCAGCCCGGCTCGTAGATTCCGTTGGGTGTCTGGAAACGTGCGATCTTGCTGTCGGGATTGTCCGCGAAGAATTTTGGGAAAACATTCTTTGGGGAAAACGCGCAACCCGTGGCGAACGTGTCGCCGACCACCGCCCACTGGGGCTCGCCCCACAGGCAGAGGATCTTTCCGAGATCGTGAATCAGGCCCGTCAGGATCATCCAGCGCGGCTGGCCGTCGCGACGCATTGCCTCGGCGGTTTGCAGCAAGTGTTGGAGCTGGGAAAGATCGGTGTCGGGATCGGAGTCGTCGACGAGCTGGTTGAGATATTCCATCGCCTCCCAGACGCTCATTTCCAGACGATTGCGGCCGAGATATTCTTTCCGCTTCGCCAGCACGAAATCATGCGTCTGGTTGATGTGGTTCAGCCGGTAAAATTCGCGCACCGTCGGGCGGGCATCGGCTTCATAGGCGCGAAATTCCTCCTGTTTCTTTTCCGGGTCGGTGCCGACCGAGGGGGTTTTCTTCGCGGAGCCCGCGGCAGGCGCCGGAGCGGGTTCGGGATAACGGTCTTTCAGGAAGTCCTCCCATTCATCGAGGCTGCCGAGAGGTTTATTCGTCTGGTCGGAGAGATTCGGTTTCATAAGCGGGTAGGGTGGCGACCGCCGTATGAGCGGCCATACCCCACCTTGCGCCCGTCGCCCGTTGAAGTCAGGTACTACGGATTTTAACCGTTAGATCGTTTTCACCGGTTCCGGGTGAATCGCCTTGCGTCCTACGGGCCTCCAGCCTGTAGGTTTTTGTCGGAGCTTGTCAGGAAATGCCGACGTATAGTGTAGCCCGCGCCGGGAGGCGCGGGACTCAGCGCTCCCGTGACGGCGGTGTTACAGCCTCTGGGGATCAGGCGTGGTAGCGGCGCTGTTTGGTAACTGAAAGATTGTCACCAATCGGCGTCTCTTCGATGAGCTGTTCGACTGGGATCGTGTGAAAGGAGGCACTGACAAAATTTTCGGCTCCAATCTGAATGCGGTGCCACACCGACGGTGGAATCGAGATCGCTGACGCTGATCCTGGTTCCGCGGCTCCTCCAGTTAACGGCCAGGAGATCCAGGATCCTCGTTCAAAAAGCTCGAAGAGCGCACTACCCGATAGCGCGACGCTGCGCTGATGACTATTCGGATGGCGCTCCGCGCCGAATTTTGCGTTGGCGCGAAGGACAAAAAGCCAACACGACAGAATCCCTGACGGAAGTTTGCACGGCAAAAAATCGAGCGGAAGGGATTTCCACACTTGGGGCTGATCGGACTGAACCGACAGCGAATGCTCCATCTGGGCGATCATCGGCGTGAGAACACCGCGCACGTCGGGCGACTTCAGTATGCACGAGAGTTCATCCGTGATTTCGTCGAGCTTCATGATTCAATCGGAAGTGTCAGCTCAAGACGAGCCACGGCCGCTTGGGACCGATGTAGGCCTGGCTGTGGTGACCGTATTGGTTCGGCTGTCTTTCGTTCCTCATTTGTTATTCATAGCGACTGCTGAAATCAAAACGATCACGGAGGCACCAAAGACCCAGTAGCTGTACGATCGGTAGTAGCCAGTTCTCGTGACCGCCACGAATGTTTTTTGATGTGCGCTTAGCGTCTCGACACTGCTTGGTGGAGGGACAACGCCAAAAAGGCCAAATGATGAGGCCAGCAAAACGATTCCGACCACGAGCAGCCAGCCTTTCAGATTCGATATCATGGATGGATGATCATGGACTTTTGCCGATCGACGTTTCAGCGCAGCCACACCGGCTGTGTCGGTGTGTGACCGGCATGGGAGTGAATTGACGGAGTGTACGTGCTGCATGGAATTCCGAGTCCTTGGCAATAAACTTTCGGATCGAACGAAGCGCTTTTCGTGCCTCAGTTGACCAGAGAAAGTTCACGACAATACGAATTCCTTTCGGATCGACGAATGGGCGTGCACTCGACCGGAGCTAAAACCTGCCAGACCGGCTTCGATTTTCTGCCGTAGGTAGATGCGATACATCAAATCGTCCAGGGAGGACGTGGTTGGACGACTTCGCACGAGCTTGAGGGCCTCTTTCTTGACAGTGCGGCGCTTTGCTGGGGCGGTCGGCATAAATGCAGTTTCGCAAAGTTTGGTATGATGGCAAGGGGCTGTTCTCTTGCCGCGGTCGATCTGCTCGGAGGTAGATGTGGTGACACCAAGAAAAAAAGACGGGACCCTGCGCTCCCGCGCAGGGCTACTTTGCGGAGTGAAACGGAGCGCACGGCTGGGCGTGAAATATTCGCCCTAGTCCCGGCTGGCGTGGACTTGGCGCAAAGCCACCAGTTGCGGCGGCGAAAGCACGGTTTGTGCCTGGGCGATCGCGGCGTCGAAATTGAGGGCCTGGGGATTGCCGGTTACACGCCCTTCCTGGGTTCGACTGTTGTTGGCTAATATTTCCACCAACTGTTCCGCTTGATCTGCTGACAGAGGCGTGGTGGTTGGAGCGAGTGCGGTGGTCAGATGGCTAGCGAGTTCACGCATCGGTCCCGTTTCGTTGAAATATTGAAACGCCTGATAGGTGGAATCGCCGAATGTGGTGCGGATTTGATTCGCAAGTTCCTTGCCGGCCTCGGTCTCGAGTGCCTGGACGTCGGGATCGACCGGCCGGATTCCCTGCGAGCGGGCGATTTCCCGGAGATCACCCTCGCGAACGAGGTTGGCGGTGAGCAGTGCTTTAAACTCGTTCACTTGGGCTTCGGTAAGAGCCAGTTTTTTGAAAAGTGGAGCGTAGTTGGTCAGCGTCCGGTCGATCTGGGCCTGTCGTTCCTCGGCCGAAACTTTGCGTTCGTGCTCCTCCGCGACGGGATCGAGAGTGACGATCGTGGCAGTAGTCATGCGTTTGGTTTCGTTCGTTGTTGCCGCTACAGTTTCTGTGCTGGCGCGAATCGCATCGAGTTCATCCTGCAGAGCCGCCACTTGGTGACTGGCCTGGGCGGAGCGATTTTCCGCGCCATCGAGCTGGACTTGGAGAGCGGTGCGCTCCTGGCGAACTGCAGCGAGTTCTTCCATGGTGTGGCGGGCCTCATTGGATTGAAGGACAACGGTACCCATGGCCGTGAGAGCGATCGAGCTGGCGATGATATTTGTAGTGTTCATAAAAAAACCGGTGAAAGTCGCAATCGCGCCGGCGGAGGTGGTTGTCGCTGCGGCGGTGGTCGCGATGGTTGCCGCCAGACCGGCCGGCGCCGCCATTACTTGATGGCCCAGGACGGCGGCCAGTGCCGCGGCCGTGGATGGAACGCCACGGCGGACGAGCAACAGCCGCAGTTTTTCCAGCGCGCGATCCACGCGCATCCGGGCTGCGTCTTCGGTGACCCGCAGCGCGCGGCCGATTTCCGCAAAGGGCCGTTGTTCGAAATAGCGCAGCAGAATCGCTTCCCGATCCGGTTCGTTCAACTCCCGCATCGCCTCATCGAGCATGGGGCGTATCTGATGCCATTCTGTTTCAGGGGTGTTGAAAATTTCGTTCATGGCTTGGGCTTGGTTTTCCCGGATTTGCCGACGGCGATCGGATCGCACTGATTGGGCCGCCAAATGGTGGGTGGTGAGATAGAGCCAGCCGGCCAGAGTCCGTCGCTGGGTGAGCGAGGCTGCCTGGCGTGCGAGTGCGACGAAGACGGCCTGTGCCACGTCCTTGGCCGAATGGGCGTCGCCGCCTACTTTGCGCAACGCCACGGAATACACGAGATCGACGTGGCGGCGCACCAGCTCGGAGAACGCGGGGTCGGAACGTTCCGTCGCATACAGGTGGAGCAATTCGGTATCATCCTTCATGGTCTTCACCTTATAGTTGCCGCCCGTTTTCGCGACCGAACATTGAATTTGAATCAAATGTCAGGCGTGCGAAAAAGCCGGCTTGAAAGATACTGCCGAAACCGCGGCGGAACGGGCCACTAATCTCTTCCCAACCGAACCTTGTCTGGATTTTGAAGCCTATTCTTGCGCTTAATCTGTTCAGCCAAGTGGCCCTGCGCGGGAGCGCAGGGTCCCGCGCCTCCGGCGCGGGCAATACGCATGCGGTGTGATTTGATTCCGAATCCGAGTAGGAAATATTCTGGCTAGTCGCGCATTTTAGCGAGACGCCGCGTCACGACTGGTCCGGTCAATTCCTTGAGCGCATCCTTGCCCACCCATCGTGGCGTCGCGTCGGTTGATTCCGCGAGGCGTTTGGCCACTGCGACAGCGGCCGCATTGAGAGCCGCATTGCGCCGTCCGATCATCCGCAGCGCCCAGCTCACACCTTTTTTGACGAAGTTGCGCGGGTCATCGGCGCCGCTTTCGATCAAGGTGAGGTGCCGCAGGAATATTTTATCGTCTGCGTTTTCATCATGTGCGGCCAGACAAGCCAGCAGGACGAAGCCCGCGCGCCGCTGAAATTCGGTTTTCTTTTTTGCCCACGGTTCAACTTTCTTCCACGCGTGCGGACATTGGTCGAATAACTTGAAACACAGCGTATCGACGACCGCCCAGTTATCGAAGTCCCGGCACCAGCGCTCCATTTCCCCGGCGGTCAGCCGATCTGGTTCGCTGACATAAGCTGCCAGCAAGCGCGCTTCATAGACTCCCGTGTCCCACAACGCACTGGCGAGTTCCTGGCTGCGTCCGAGTTTTTTCCCGAGCTTTTGGATGTCGCCCATCGAAACACCGAGCGCATGATCCGAAGGAATGCCGAACCGGCTCATGCCATCCCGGATTTTGCCACTGCTGTGCTCTTTCAACCACGCCAGTGCCGTCCGCACTTCGGTTTCAAGTTGCGCCCCTTTCAGCAGAGGCCTGACCGGATTCTTTTTCATCGGAGTGAGCTACTTTTCACTGCTCATTTTGACAACGGCCTTTCTGCGCAGCGCGCTTGCTGTTGGATGTCGTCGAGTGATCGACGTCAAGTGGAGTCTTGTGTTGGCAGTCATTCTTTTTCATCGCACATTCTCGTTTCTATCCAAATGCCATCGTGCACGACAATCTTCGCGGAAAACCATCGTGTCCGATCGGGAAGTCCGGTATAAATTCCCAGCTCGCCGTCGGGGGGCCGGTAGCTAGAGAGCTGTTCTGGCGACGAACGCCACTTTGCGTCGACGGCGCGCGCGACCGGAACGCCGGAGTGTTGGCGCCAGATCAAAAGTTCGCACGGCCCATCTTTGCCTTGCCAGCCGGACAGTGCTATACCCTGAAAAACTATTGGAGGCACCGGCTCGTAATGATCGAACATTCCCATGGTTCTTTGCCGATCAACATTTGCAGTCGGACCCGAATGGGCGAAGCCCAGGCATCTTGTAATGGAGCTTCATCTTTATTGAGAGGATCGCGCTGGCGCTTTGTTGAGCCAATTTTGTCAGTAAGCGAAACGAGCCGCGTAATGCCAGGTTCCAGTTTCGACGTTAATTTCAAACACAACACGTCGCCAAGCCTTTCCGTGTTTTCTGAAGAGCTCACGCAGCTCAAAAGTAGCTTCGAGAATTTCGTCGGTCAGAGAAACCACTTCGTGCCGACCTTCGGGACTGGAAATTGTATGCGACATTCCCAGCCCGGCAGCATCATCGGTTGCTTCGACTTCGAGACACGCCTTTTTCCACGAATCAGGAGTCGCTTCGACTAAAGCGGATGCGATGCGCTGTTCAATAGGGCTTTCGAGTTCTTGAAGCGTGGGCATGATTTTGCCTGACAGTGTTATTTAGACTCGGAACCGGGGTTTTTGCGTTTGCGGCCCATGCGACGACAGCATTGCCGAAGCCTTTGAACTGCAAACTCAGATTTCCGTGATCGAAAAGGCGGGTCGAAAAGAGTCGCACCGTGACCTGGCACAAACGAGCGGTGAGAGCCATCTCGTCAAGAGTCACGGCATGCCCCCTTGCCCCTTGTGATGCCTTTCGCGCCGTCCTGGCTTCATGTGTCCCGCGTGGATCGTCAGTGACTTCTCCAAACTCCCGCAAACTAACTGGCAAAGCGCCGGTATGGTTGGATCGGAAATCGAATAAAATACCTGCAGCCCCTCTTTCCGTCGGGCCAGAACATGGGCGGTGGCGAGGGTTTGCAGGTGCCGCGAGATGTTGGCCTGCATGCCGCCCGTCAATTCGACGAGTTCGGAAACGTTCTTCTCGCCGTCAAACAAAGCCTGAATCAGGCGCAACCGCATCGGTTCGCCCAATACGGCAAAACGACGGGCGACGATTTCGAGCGCGTGATTACTCAACGGTAACTTGCGGGCCATGTCCGAAACAAAGACGGCCTTGACAAATTATCAAGAATATTACTGCGTGCTCATATACTGGTTTATGAAAATTGATTCCTTCATTCGTCTCCTCGCCGGCTCCATGGTCCTGCTCAGCGTCGTGCTAACTCGCTACGTGGATCCCTGGTGGGTGCTTCTCACCTGCTTTGTCGGCCTGAACTTAATCCAGTCCGCTTTCACCGGTTTCTGTCCGCCTAGCATCGTCCTGCGCAAACTCGGCTGGTTGGGTGATGACGGCATCATTCACTGGGGTGGACGCAATTAATCCGATGATCGTGCGTGTTTCTGCCGCCCTGATCGCCGCCCTGGCCCTGGTGGCATGCAGTCGCACCGGGCGCAGCGTCGCGGTCACCGACGGCCCCGCCATGACGGTTCACACGACTGTCGTCGTTACGGATCAGCTGTCCATTTTTCTTGAAGCACCCGCAACCATCCGCCCGGCCGAGCGCGCCATCATCGCCGCCAAACTCACGGGCACCATCGCCTCCTTTCCTCTCGGCCTCGGTCAAGCCGTGAACGCGAATGATGTCCTGCTCACCCTCAACGCGCCTGAAGCCGATGCGCGCGTCCGCCAGGCCCGCGCCCAACTCGCCGAAGCCGAACGCAACGCCGACCGCGCCCGCACTCTCGTCGAAAAAGGCGTGAACGCTCCCGACTCCCAGCGCGACGCCGAGGACCGCCTTCGCTATGCCCAGGCGGCTGCGGCCGAGACCGAGGCCCTGCTCGCCTACGCCACCGTCCGCGCGCCCTTCGCAGGCGTCATCACCGAGAAAAATGTCCTGCCCGGAGACCTCGCCACTCCGGGACTCCCGCTGCTCGCACTTGAATCCACTCAACACCTGCGCGCCGAGGGCACTATCCCGGAAAAAGTCGCCGCCGGACTTCACCCAGGCGACGCACTCAATGTTTTGCTCGACGAAACTGCGGAGCCCGTGACCGGCCGCATCGAGGAAATCTCTGCTGCGGCCGATGTCTTCAGCCGGTCCATCCTCGTAAAGGTCGCTCTACCGCCGGGCACCGCTCGTTCCGGCCAATTCGCCCGCCTCCAGATAAACAGCGGCGCCGCCACCGCGTTGCTCGTCCCCGCCGCCGCTGTCTCCCGTTTCGGCCAAATGGAAAGGGTCTTCGTCATCGAACAAGGCCACGCCGTCCTCCGTCTCGTCAAGACGGGCCGATCAAGCCACGACCGTATCGAAATCCTCGCCGGGCTGAACCCGGGCGAAACAGTTATTCTCGGCCCGCCTGCCGCTTTGCGGGACGGTCAGCCCGTTACTGCAGGGCAGCCATGAAGCAACCAGCCTCACTCCCTGCGCGCGGCTTTGCGGGCCGCCTCGCTGCCGCATTCGCCGACTCCCGACTCACACCGCTCGCCGTCGCCGCTTCACTGATGCTCGGCCTCTTCGCCGTCATCATGCTACCGCGTGAGGAAGAGCCTCAAATCAATGTGCCATTGGTTGACGTCATCGTCGCGATGCCGGGCGCGACAGCGCACGAAATTGAAAACCGCGTCACGCGGCCGATGGAAAAATTGCTCTGGGAAATTCCCGGTGTCGAATACCTCTACTCCACCTCCAGTCCCGGCAGCTCACTCGTCGTCGTTCGCTTCAAAGTCGGCTCCAACCTCGAGCAAAGTCTCGTCCGCCTGAACCAAAAGCTTCAAGCCAACTACGATCGCATCCCACCGGGCGTCAGCACGCCGCTCATCAAGCCCCGCACGATCGACGACGTCCCCATCGTTGCGCTTACCCTCCACAGTCGTACGCAGGATCATCTCACGTTGCGCCGTCTCGCCGCGCAACTCGACGATGTCGTCAAAGCCCTGCCCGGCGTAGCCGAAACCACGCTCATCGGTGGCGTCCGCCGCCAGCTCCGGGTTCAAGTCGATCCCGTAAAACTCGCCTCGCGCGCGCTCACTCTCGACGACCTCGCTGCCGCGCTCCGCGCCGCCAACGCTCGCAGTCAGGACGGCGCCATGGCCACCGCGAATCGCGATCTCCTTATCGAAACCGGCACGTATTTTCGCGACGCCAACGATGCGGCGTCCCTCGTGCTCGGAGCCTGGCAGTCCCGCCCGATTTATCTCCGCGACGTTGCCACCGTTCTCGACGGGCCCGCCGATCCCACCGATTACGTCCTCTTCGGCCACGGCGCATCGGTCAGCGCGGCTGCCCGCAATCGCCCTGGCGCGGCCGCTTTCTCCGAAGAAACTGCCGTCACACTGAGCATCGCGAAACGTCCAGGCGTCAACGCGGTGAGCGTCGTGCAATCCGTCCGGGAAACCGTCAACCGTCTCCGCGGAGTATTTATCCCAGCCGATGTCGAAGTCACCTTCACCCGCGACTACGGAGCCACCGCCAGCGAAAAATCCAACGAGTTGCTGCTTCACATGGGTATCGCGGTCTTTGGCGTCGCGTTGCTGATTCTCTTTTTCCTCGGCTGGCGCGAATCGCTCGTCGTACTGCTCGCGATCCCGGTAACGCTCGGCTTCACCCTGCTGGTGTTTTATCTCTATGGTTACACGCTGAACCGCATCACGCTTTTCGCGTTGATTTTTTCCATCGGCATACTTGTCGACGACGCCATTGTGGTGGTGGAAAATATTGTGCGCCACCTGCGCCTGCCATCCGCCCGCGGCCGCAGCCTGCAGGAAATCGCCGTCGAAGCCGTGAGTGAAGTTGGCAATCCCACCGTTCTCGCCACCTGGGCCGTAATCGCCGCGGTGCTTCCGATGGCCTTTGTCGGCGGGTTGATGGGACCCTACATGCGCCCAATCCCGATCGGGGCCAGCGCTGCGATGCTCTTCTCGCTCGTCGTCGCGTTCACCGTCACGCCCTGGGCCTCTCTCCGCGTCTTGCGCCGACATTTTCCCGCCGACGGCTCCGTTGCCGGCGGACACGGCGACCGCGATCAGCCGCCCCAGGACTTTTTCACCCGGCTTTATCACCGGGTAATGGATCCAATGATCGCGCACCACCGCTGGCGCTGGATTTTTCTCAGTGCCGTCGCCGCTCTGCAACTCGCCGCCATCGCGCTCGTGGGCTTCGGCACCGTGCAAGTGAAAATGCTGCCCTTCGATAATAAGTCGGAGTTCCAGATCATCATCAACCTGCCTGAAGGCACGACCCTTGAGGAAACCGCCCGCGTCGCCCGCGAGATGGCCGCCGCCGTCCGCGTCGAACCGGAAGTGAGCGACTACCAAATCTACGCCGGCACGGCCTCACCGTTTAATTTCAACGGCCTCGTCCGGCATTATTTCCTGCGCCACGGCGCCAACGTCGCCGACCTGCAAATCAACCTGCTTCCCGGCCACGAACGCGCCGCGCAGAGTCATGCGATCGCGCTCCGCGTCCGACCCCGCCTCGCCGCCATCGCGGCCAAACACCACGCAGCGGTCGCCATCGCCGAAGTGCCACCTGGCCCACCCGTGCTTCAAACACTCGTGGCGGAAATCTACGGCCCCACGGAAGACTCGCGTCTCGCTCTCGCCACCGGGGTCAAAAAGATTTTCGAAACCACCAGCGGCGTGGTCGACATCGACTGGTACGTCGAGGAACAACAGCCCACCGCACACCTCCGCATCGATCGCACGAAAGCCGCGCTGCACGGTATCAGCGCTGACACCATCGCGCGCACCATTCGCACCGCCGTCGGCGGCGCCCGCATCGATCTGCTTCACCAACCGCTCGATCGCGAGGACGTGGATATCACCCTCGAATTGCCCCTCGCGCTCCGCGGTCGGCCGGAAGATCTGCTCGCACTCCAACTCCGTTCCGACCACGACGACATTATTCGCGCGGGTGAACGTCCCCTCGTTCCGCTCGGCGAACTGGTCACGATGGAGCAAACCAGCGGCGAACGAAATCTCTACCGCAAGAATCTCCGCCCGGTCCTCTATGTGACCGGTGATGTGGCCGGCAAAGTCGCCAGCCCAGCGTACGCGCTCTTCGCGATGAACCGCAAACTCGGCCAACTCGACGGGCGCGAATTCGGCGGAACCCAGCCGCACGTGGCACTCTACAACGCCAGTCAGCCCGACAGTGAGCTCGAGCCCGCCATCAAGTGGGACGGCGAGTGGCACGTCACGCTGGAGGTGTTCCGCGATCTCGGTCTGGCGTTCGCGGCGGTGTGCATCCTGATCTACATGCTGATGGTCGGCTGGTTCAAGAGCTACGTGACGCCATTCATTATCATGATCGTTATTCCGCTTTCGCTCATCGGAATTCTTCCCGCGCACGCCTTGATGGGCGCGTTTTTCACCGCCACGTCGATGATCGGTTTCATGGCGGGTGCTGGCATCATCGTCCGCAACTCAATTATTCTCGTCGACTTCATCGAGTTGCGCCGGGCCCAAGGCCTGCCGCTCACCGAGGCCGTCGTTGAAGCAGGCGCTGTTCGCTTCCGTCCGATGCTGCTAACTGCGCTCGCCGTGATCGTCGGTGCCTCCGTGATTCTCCCAGATCCGATTTTTCAAGGCCTCGCACTCTCGCTCATGGCAGGAGAAATTGCGTCGCTCCTCATCAGCCGGTTCGCAGTTCCCATCCTATATTTCATGGTCAATAGCGGCCAATCCGCGAAGTCCGTCCTCGCGCCGCCGGATGTCGAGTGATCGATGTCAGCAGATCGGAACCGCCGGTACAGCTGGTGAAAAGGTCGACCGCGAAGAGCCGGCTTGTCCGGCGTAGTGCATCGAGCAAAGTGGGAAGCCTTGGCCAAAGCTGAACTTGGAAGGGGTGAGCTAATACTCCCGGTTACCCGATTAGCATCTTTTCAGGCTTACAGTCGTGACGGAAGGCGTCTGGTTGTAAGTATTATAATCGCCGGAAAAACGAAATGGTATGGCGACCATATTATAATGCTTACAACCAGGCCCCTTTTGAATTTCCTCTTTGCTAGTGAATGTGGGGCAGCTCCCAAAATGTGTGATGGTGCATAGCCACATCGCCGACTGCGGAAAATCCGAAATGGCCAAACCAAATAGGAAGAAAAGACAGTCCGATCCAAGCTGCGGCAAACACCAAGCTGACACGATAAAGTTTCGTCTCTTCTTTCTTCAACACCCACGCGCCATGGATAAATAATGCCAATGCCGCGAGAAAGAGGAGGAGGTGGACCCCGTGGAAGTAGATGCCGTCCCCGAGAAATGGCGAAACGCAGAAAACTAGCACCGTGAAAAGAGGGAGAATCGAAGTCTCTACTTTAGCTAGTGCGCGTTTCGAAATCATTACCGGTTGGTGTTATTCGGACTCGGAAACGAGGTTTTTGCATTTGCGGCCCATGTGACGACAACATGGCCGAGCCCTTTAAACTGCAAACTCGGATTAACCGAATGTGTATTTTCCGACGTGACGCGTCGCGGGAGAGAACTCGGGAGTGTTTTCAACTCTTTACGCACGGTGGGTGTCGGTCTCCGCACCGACGCTGATCGTCGATGTGGAAATCGACTACTACCTCTCGTTGGATTTTCGTGCGAACACCGAAAACACGGACAGGCTGGTTTGAAAACACTTCATAGTGTTAAAATGCCAGCGTTCGTGCCGTTGGTTCTCGACGCAGCGGCGAGGCCACGAGGGCCAGCCCTACGACTGAGCGGCAGCGCGGAGGAGGAGCCAGAAGATCAGGATGATCGCACCGGAGGTCGCGCAGCAGCCGAAGAAGCCGATGGTGTCGACACGGTCCCACTTGCCGAATTCCCAGGCGGAGTTTTTGCTCAGCAGCTTGGTGTGATCGTAGCGGTGGGGATTGGCGCGCGTCTCGGCCATCGCGACGGCTTCCAACTCGGGCGTGGCGCCGACGGGCGTTTTCATTTTGCCGTAGAACTGATCCACGCGTTCCTTTTCCGGTGGACGGGTGAACAGGCTGATGAGAATCAGCACGGCAAAGGGGAACAGGCTGTCGAAGAGAAATTGGGCGGTCTCGCGTCCGGCGGAAGTCAGCTTCGCGGGATTGAGCCCGACGCGACTGAGCACCCAGCACTCGAAATTGAAACGACCGCGGCCTTCCAGCGCGCTGGCGGGATTGGCCGGATCGATGCGAACGACCTGCTTGAAGTACACGGGCACGGGCTTGCCGCCGGGACCGGTGACCGTCTGGGTGAGCGCGGACCACTGCGCCATCGCAGGAATTTTTGCGGTCACCAACGGCATGATTAAAATAGCCACAGCGGACAGCGCCACCGAGCACCACACCGCGGTGCAGGTCAGACGGCGCCAGAAAAACATCAGGATGACGGCCGCGCCGAATGGGATGTTCACCGTGAGCACGAGTTTTACCAGCGTCTCCACATCGTTCATCGCTTCCGCGGAAACCACTCCCAACGCGAGCACGGTGAAGATTGTCCAGCGGGCGGCGCGTACGGCCTGCGGCTGCGTCATGTCGGGCCAGATGTGCCGGCAGAAATTGCGCACAAAGAGTGAGGCGATGGCCAGCGCCTTGGCCGCGAGGGTGGACATCGTGCCGGCGAGCACACCCGCCAGCATCAGTCCGAGAAACCCCGGGCCCAGCAGTTGCGTGGTCATCACGCCCCACGTGGCGTCCGGATCGGCCAGCCCATTGGGACCGTAGAGCGCGACGGCAATCAGCCCGGCAAACGCCCACAGCACAATCATGACGCGCTTCATGTAGGCGCCGCTCACCCCACCAAACCGGGCGGCAAATTCGTTTTTCGCCGATCCATAAATGCCCATGTTGTGACTGAGCCCGTGGATCTGCACGAGGCCGGCGAGCAGCACGGAGAAAATAAACAACGGCGAACCTCCGTCGCCCCCGAACAGATTCAGCATGTCATGGGGCACGCGGTGCGCCAGCTGGCCCCAGCCACCGATTGCTTTGAGACCGGTGGGAATTAGCAGCAGTGAAAACACGATGATGAGGATGCCCTGCAGCGCCTCGTTGATCGCCGCGGCCGCCATGCCACCGAGGATCATGTAGCTGCCAACAACCGCCGCGAAGATCAGATAGAATGGCAGCGAAGGCAGCACCGTGATGTAGCTGTGTAATTTTCCACGCGCATGCTGGTCGCGCAGCGCGTCGATCCGTGGTTGCAGATCCGGAGGCAAAGTACCGGCGACGGCGGATTGATCGAGTTGCTTCAGTTCGCGGTAGCCATCGACGCTGGCGCGTTCGTCGGTGGTCCAGCCGGCCTCCGGCTTGATGATGATCGAGGAAGCGATTTTGTAGGCGACAAAATTGCCAAAGCCCAGCAAGGCGCAGGCGACGAACACCTGGAACAGCGCGTAGAAGCGGCTCAGGCCGCGGCTACCCAGCCGGTCCTCGAACATGTCGGCGAGTGTGACCAGGCGTGCGCGGCGAAACCACGTGTTCATAAACCAGAAATAGGGATTCATGAACACCGTCGTGAACGCGAACCACACGCCGGTGACGCCGCGTTGAAGCACGAGACTTGCGGTGCTGACCGCGCCCTGCGGCTCGGTCGCGTTGCCGAACGAGAGAAAAAACTGGTAGAGCCGACCCAGCTTGCGACCAGCCAGAAAAAATCCCTCCTCGCTCGCGGACTGTTTCGTGTTGCGGTAGCCGAAGTAGATTACGGCGCTGAGGTAGAGAATGATGACCGCGACATCGATGATATGAAAATTGCCGAAGCTCATGCAGAAGGGGGGTGGAGGCTTGCGTTGCTCGCAGCGGCGTTGATGTCGGCGGCCTGTTTGAAATTCATGACGGCTAAATTCAGAAGGTAAATGCTGCCGAAAATCATGAAGGCGGAAAAAGCGGGGTGGTGACAGAGCGCGAACTGGGTCAAAGATCCCGAGAAGGGGAAGGGGAGGAATCAATACCTAGGGTCGGCGACCGACCAGAGCAAAGGCGATTGCAATCTAACTGTTACTTGAGAGGGACGTTGAGACTGGACGTGGTCCCGGAAAACTGCCGGCTTCCCCATGCACACTTTCTTTGCACGCACGTGCGAATGCCTCCAGGAGGTTTCGCTGTGAACGTTCCCCGCGTCGCCCTTATTGGCCTAGGCGGTTACGGAGCCGTGCATCTCCAGCATCTCCGGGATTTTCACCGGATTGGCGCGGTACGATTCGTCGCGGCGGTCGATTTTCCTCCAGGGCTGGACCGTGAAACCGCCGAACGCTGCAGGACAGAAGGCTGCCAGCTTTTTCCAGGATTCGATGAATTGCTCGCGGCGATTCCCCAGCTGCGGCTCGATTTTGCCGTGGTGCCGACGCCGATCCATTTGCATGCGCGAATGGCCGTCGCGCTGGTGCGGGCCGGCGTGGATGTACTCGTGGAGAAACCCCTCGCCTCGACGTTGGAGGATGCGCGTGCGATCAACGCGGCGCGCCAGTCCACGGAACGCATGGTGGCGGTCGGATTTCAATATCTTCACGCGCCCGAGGTCATCGCGCTCAAGCAGCAGATCCTCGCCGGTGCGATTGGCTCGCTCCGGCGTTTAACCGTGCAAGCCGCGTGGCCGCGCAGCCACGCCTACTACCAGCGCAATTCCTGGGCTGGCCGGTTGCGGGTGGGGAACGACCTCGTGTTGGACTCACCGGTCAGCAACGCGATGTCTCATTTTTTCATGATCATGCTTTTTCTCGCCGGTCGCGAAGCATTCGCCCTGGCGAATCCGCGGCAGGTCAGCGCGGAACTTTACCGGGCGCAGGACATCGAGTCGTTTGACACCGGCGTGCTGCGCATGATGACGCCCGACGGCGTGAAGCTGGATTTTTATGGGACGCACAGTTCGCGCGAAGTTAACCGTCCGTCGCTCACGATCGAGGGAACCGCGGGCTCGGCCGAGTGGGTCCAGGACAGCCATGCGCGGCTGGTCGGGGCTTCCAACGAGTGGACCTATTCCGCCGCACCCGAATCCGATACGCGTGAGCGTATGCTGCGCGATGTCCTGGCAAAACGTCGCGGAGAGCCAGTCTTCATCTGCACGCCGGAGATGGCGACGGTGCATGTGGCCTGCGTAACTGAATTACATCGTGACGCGAAGATCGTGACAATTCCACCGGAACACTTGGCCAGTTATCAGGCGCAAGGCGTGGAATTCACTTACGTGCCCCAGCTGGATCAGCAACTGGCTCGCGCGGCGCGCGAAGGGTTGAGTCTGGCGGAAGCTGGCGCGAGCTGGGCGGTGCAACCCCACGCAATGCGCGAACAAGCGGGCTGAATTTCGGATCGGAATGGTTTACCGCTAATGGCTTCGTTTTGGATGAAGCCTTCAAAGTGTACGCCGACTGATCGTCGTCGTAGATTAGGACCTGGGGCCTGCTGATCGCAGGCTGATTTAAGTAGTTTGCGAACGTTGCCAGGAGGGCGGTGGGGTCGGTTCTATCCGGCAAATCCGGTTTTGGGGCAAGCGGTGCTGACGATTGTTCGGAGTTCACGCCCCGCAGGGTGGCTAATTTTTGAACCGGTCTGCGATTAGCAGACTCCTCCGTTTCAAGACCGGAGACGATTAGTCGAAGGGCACTTCGTAAGTTTCGACGCCTTGTTTTGTCGAAACTATTAGTGGGAAAAATTCTGCCGGATCGAAAAGTAGCCCTGCGCGGGAGCGCAGGGTCCCGCGCCTCCCGGCGCGTGCTACATGACCGGGCTTGACTCCCGGTGAAAGAATGGTGCCCTACGGATTCCGTAGCGTCGGACCGTCGGTGAATTCAGCGTCGATTGAGATGCTGTTCGGGAATCGCGCGGCGCCTGATTCGCGCCGGTGCAGCATGCCGACCACGGTTTCGACCGCAGTGGCGCCGAGCCGTTGCGGGAGCAAGTCGAGTCCCGCGCACGGTGCAGAGCGCTCGGTAATGTTGATGCGAAAAAATCCCACGTCATCGGGCACGCGGATTTTTTGCGCAGCCAGCCAGTCGGTTACGATCTGCTTGTGACCAACCACGAGGTCGGGCTGATATTTTTTGAACCACGCGAGGAAATTTTTCGGTTCCAGTTTCGGCGTGATGAGCGGCGGCACCTCCAGCTTGCGCCCCGTCAAACGGAAGAATGAGAAAAATCCCGAGCTCCACTTGTAGTCCACGCGCTCGTCCTTTGGCGCCTCGAGACACAAGCCGATGCGCTGATAACCGCGTTCAGTCAGTAGCTGCAGCGCACGCCGCATCGAGAGATAGTGATCGGGCTGGATTGTGTGCAGGCTGGGATTGAGCAGCCGGTGGTCCATCCCGACTGCGGCCATTTGAGTCAGATCGAAACCGGAAAAATCCTGGCGCTTTTCAAATGGCAGGAAAATCACGCCGTGAATCCCACGGGCGCGCAGCACGCTGTTGAGGCGCGCGACGGAGAGGGCGGGGGCCTTTGCGCCGACCCAGAATATCTCGGTTTTAAATCCCAGTTCCTGCGCGCGCACTTCCGCACCGCGCGCCACCTCGCGATGGAAAAGCATCAGGTCAGTCTGTCCGTCCGGCGACACGTCCACCAGCGCGAGCACGCCGCTGAAGCCGTGATGACGTGAGCGCCGCAGCGCCGACAGCGTCGCGCCGAGAAGTGGATTCACGCGATAACCGGCGCGCTCCGCGGCGCGCTTTACTCTCAGGCGCGTGCGTTCCTGGACCTTGGGACTGTCGCGCAATGCCTCCGAGACGGTCGCGACCGAAAGACCGAGAGCGCTGGCGAGGCTGCGGATCGTGGGATTTTTCGGCATGGCACTAACTGTTAGAAAAGTAACCGGTCGCCTCGGCGAGCGGAAAATTCCACTTAAAAGCGCACCCGGCAGCGACGGCTGTATCCAGTCACTGCCCCAACACCCCCACCCCCCCCGAATATGATAAACCTTGGTCTACTCCGCTACACCATGGCCGGCTTCCTGGCCGCGACCGCTGTTGGGCTTCACGCCCAAACCACCCCGACACCTGCGCCTGCCGCTGCGCCTGCTCCGGGCACCGCGTCCTCTGACGTCATTACGCTGGATGATTTCGTCGTTACTTCCAGTAAAGCCTCCGGCTACCGCGCGACCAACGCCATCTCCGCGACCGGTATCGGCACCAAGATCGGTGATACCCCGCTCGCCATCAGCGTCGTCACCAACGAACTGATCGCCGACACCGGCCTTTTCGATGTGCGTGAAGCGCTCAACATGGTCCCCGGCGTCCTCACGAATCCCGTCAACGAATCCCGTGCGGTCATCCGCGGTTTCACCGGCCTGATTGCCTATCGCAACGGCCAGTATCGCCGCCAGCTCATGACGACATGGAACATGGACCGGATCGAAGTCATCAAGGGTCCGGCCGCCATTTTCTTCGGTGCGGTGCGCCCGGGCGGTATTGTCAACACGGTGACCGGCAAGCCGGTCTTCACGGGTAACTTCACCGATGTGAAGCTGACCGTCGGCAACGAAGATTACCTGCGCGGCGAGTTTTTCAGCAACCAGGTGTTGAGCGACAAGCTCGCCATTCGGGTGGGCGCGGGCGCCAGCACGGTGCACGGTATCCGTCAATTCGAGTACAAGAAAGAAAACTACGCCGGCCTTTCCGCCATCTGGAAACCCACCACCAATCAGCAGCTCACCGTCGATGTCGAGTCGATCAACCGGGAAGGGTTTTATCTCAGTTCCTATCCGGTGCGCGCGCTCGCCAATTCCAAGGTTTACGGGGCCGCTGGGGCCATCGCTGCCCAAGCCGCCACCAATGAGGCGACCACCACGGCGGACTCGGTTAACCGCGCCTACCTGACCTCACTGGGCTACTCCGGCACCTTCGGCGCGGCGAATTTCTACCCGCTCTACGACATGTTCGCGCCCTACGACTATAAAAATTCACTCTCCAGCGATGCTAAGCAGCTTCAGCGCGCTTATGTGGCCGACATCGATTATCTGCTGAAGATCAATGACAGCCTGGTCTGGCAGACTTCGCTCAATTACGCCTTCGACAACACTTCCGGCATCCAGCCTTCCGACGGCGACACCCGTCCTTACGCCGACGGCACGGTGCGTTTCCGCACGGAAAGCTTCATCAACATTCGCGATTCCTATAACGTCGACAACAAGCTCACCTGGCGCTTCGACCTTGGGCCGACCAAGCACACGATTCAGTTCGGCCAGGAGTTTCAACGGGTGATCTTTACCCGCCCCGGCTTCTACAATCCAGTCAACAAGACCTATAACAACTCGCCCGGTAACAACACCGTGTCGGGCGTGGCCAATGTTTACGCGACCCGCTTTCTTCCGGGGGTAACAGCCCCCGCCAGCGTGAACGCGCTCCTCGCCGCCAGCGGGCAGACGTTTAGCGTCGTCCGCAAAAACTACGACGATGCCTTCGGTTACTTCGTGGTCGATCAGGCCAAGTTCTTCAACGAACGCCTGCTGGTGCTCGCGGGCGCTCGCTACAACAGCTTCAAAGGTCGCGTCACCTTCGACAAGCCCGTCTCCAACTCCAGTCAGAGTGCGAAGAATGGCGGACTCGCCGACTACGACCTCGCCAAAGGCAAGGGTGGGATCACCCCGCAGGCCGGTGCCCTCTTCAAGGTCCTGCCCGATGTGTCTGTGTTCGGAACGTATAGTGAATCGATCGAAGCCAACACCGCGATCGACGCCGACGGCAATGCGTCCGAACCGATCGAAAGCCAAAGCTATGATTTCGGTCTGAAGACGGAATTGCTTGCCGGTCGCCTGACTTCGACCGTCGCGTATTACGACATCAAGCGTCAGAATCTGGCTTACGCCGATACTGACAAACAGACCTTAACCGGCCGTTCGCCCTATTTCATCTTCGGCAACTCCGAAGCCACCCAGGGTATCGAACTCGAGACCAACTGGGCTCCAAATGACAACTACACTCTCGTCGCTGGCTGGGCGCACACGCTCAAGGCCGAGACCACGAAGTCCAACAACGCGACGTTCGTCGGCCGGCGTTTCGGCGCTATTCCGGAAAACACTTACACGCTCTGGAACCGCTATGCCTTCACCACCGGTGCGCTCAAGAACCTGTCGATTGGCGCGGGGTTGCAGCACAACGATGGGACGAACCTTTCGCAGGATCCGCAGATTCAGGTTAAACTGCCGTCGTTCACCGTCTACAACGGGATGATTTCCTACAAAATCAAGCTGGGTCAGAGCGACGCGAAGCTCCAGCTCAACGTCAAAAATATCACGGACAAGCGTTACCGCGAAGGTGCCGACGGCTACTTTGCCCCGGCGCGCACCATCTACTTGAGTCTCTCGAGCCGTTTTTAGGGTCAGAAGGGTTTCGTTCACAGCCCGCCGGCAAAACCGGCGGGCTTTTTTCCGGGCAGCACTTTTTGTAGGGGCCTGTTTACAGGCGATCAGGAGGTTAGCGTGCCTCGAAAATGCTGATCGCTTGCAAGCAAGCTCCTACATTCTACCAAATGAATTCAGGTCGAATGAATTTTCTGCGTAGCAGCGGGACGCCCGCTGCTGCCTAAACATTCTTTCCTGTTTTCGTTAAAGGTGGCCATCCCGTTTCACCGCGTTTAACTCAAATCATCTTCCCATCATGATCCGCGTGTTGTTTCTCCCCGCGCTATTGGCTGTTTCACTGGCCGTTCCTTCGGCGACGGCCGCGACGCCCCGGGTGGAAACCCTCGACGTGCGTTCGCGCGAGCTGCTCGCCGCTTCGCTCAAGTTTACCGATCCCAACTGGGATGATAATGTGGGATTGCTCTGGTCCGTGGCGCCAGCACCCGCCAACACGGCGCGCAAACACGGCGTGCGCGACACGTCCTGGTATGTGGTGGGTCTCTTGCTCCGCGATCAACCCGGCGATCGCGCCCGGGCCGCGCACGCCTTGAAAGCGGTGATGGCGTTGCAATACGACGCGCCCGGCCGCAAGTGGGACGGTACCTTCGCCCGAAATCCGGAGGATGCGCCGCCCACTGCCTCGGCGCGCGAATGGGAGGAATACGATCCCAATTGGCGCGAATTTATTGGTACCACCTTTGCACTGATTCTCGAGGAATTCGCCGACCGCTTGCCGGACGGTCTGTCGAAGCAGTTGGAAAATTCGATCAAGCGCGCCGTTGAAAGCGAACTTACGGAGGGGCGCTTCGAGCCTTACCATACGAATATCAAACTCCTGTATGGATTTCTTTGGAGCTGGGCGGGCGCGCGATTTGGTCGCCCGGATTGGGTGACCGGCGGTGAGCAATGGGCGGAGAAAGTCGCGGCGGAATTCGCCGTGAACGAAACCTTCGACGAATATAATTCGCCGACTTATTACGGGGTCGACCTCTACGGGCTGGCGCTGTGGCGCAAATACGGCGCCACGGAAAAAATCCGCACGCTCGGCGCGCGGCTCGAAGCCGGATTGTGGCGGGACATCGGTCGTTTTTATCATGCGGGTTTGAAAAACCTCTGCGGACCCTTCGACCGCGCTTACGGCATGGATATGCGTCGCTATGTATCGCTGACCGGAGCTTGGATGGGTCTGGCATTGCCTGCTGCACTGACGCCGTTGCCCGATCCGTCGGGGCCGATGGATCATGCGCATGATTTTCTGGTGATGCCAATGTACGTCATGCTCGGCGCGCAAATTCCGGACGACGTGCTGAAAAGTTTTCACACCTTCACAGGGGAGCGTGTGCTGCGCCGGCCGATCACCGATTCGCGGATCGCCACCGCCTGGTTGTCGGACCGCGTCATGCTCGGTGGCGAAATTTCCGGCAGGACGCTCGGTGCCACTCCGGGCAGCGGACAATTTCACCCGGCTACGATGCACTGGCAGGTGTCTGGTGATGAGATTGGTTGGATGCGACTATACGCCTCGCCACCTTGTGACGCAGAGGCCGCCAAAGAAAAACTCACGATCACTTCCGGAGTACCGGGGGATTATACGTTTCGACTGAGTGGTCCGGGATTGACGGCGGAAAATCTCTCACGCGACAACTGGACGTTGCCCGGCTTGAACGTGAAAATCGATTCCGATGCCCGCGATTTCGCGACGAAAAGAGGAGAGGGCTTTATCGACGTGAGTTATCCGGGCGCCAAACGATTTGAATTTCACGTCGAAGCATCCGCAAAATGATGTCGTGCCGTGGTCCAGTCTGTCCGTCATTAGTGTAATCTTAGTGTGGCTTAGTGGTTAATTCTTCTGGGTCTTCCTCTGTATCCGTACCGAATCAGTGGTCATGAGTGCCAATCAGTGGTTAAAAATCCGGGAACCTCCGGATTGGTGTCTCGCAAAGGTTGGGAAGGAAACGAAGGCACCGAAACGAAGTTTTCTGTGTGTTCCGTGTCTTCTGTGGTCATTACTCCGATTGAGAACCACAGAAGACACGGAACACACGGAAAATGATCTCCCGATAAGCGAACGAATCAACACTCATGAACACTGATTCGAATCTTCTCTATTTAGCCGGATCCATTCAGTCGACGTCATATTCCCCCTATCGAGTTCGCGACCGGACGGTGGTCGCCGGTTTCCATACCGGCGACAGGGGACCTCCAAGCGCGCCGAAGCGTCGGTATGGAAACCGACGCCCACCCAAATGCATCGATCCGGCTTAGTGACCCATTAGTGTGGCTTAGTGGTTAACCGTCTTTTGGGAACGTCGGACCGTCGTGGCTTCCGCTACAACCCGAACCGTTCCGCCGGGTATCCAGGATCCTTCTACGAGCAATAGGCGTCGCGTGACTGGGAGGCCGAATTCCTCGCGTTGCAGCTGCGCGACCAGCAAGTCGATTGCCGAGACGCCGACATCCGCCGGACGTTCGTCCACCCCGGCCAGGTGAGGAACGTCGCGCGCCGAGGCGGCTAGCGAGGCGAACCCGATCTGCGCGGGAATCTTCCAGCCGAGACCGCGGATTAAGCCGCAAACGTGGTTGCGCGTGGAGACGACGGCGTCAGGTCGTTCGCTTCGCAGCCATTGGCCGAGATTGCCGGATTCAAGGGTTGGCGCCAGCAGCGGAGGCACCCGCGTGCGGGGCGATTGAAGCGATTGATCCCATAGAAAGTGGGCCAAGGTTTGGTGGTGGCTTCGATTGTCGGTGTCTTCATCCATGGCCAGACCAATCCGTTTGTAACCCAGCGAGCGCAGTTCCGCCAGAGCGAGCTCAAGGTAATGTTGGCGGTTGGTGGTGACAAGATTCAGTCCCATCCGATACGCGCTGTAGCAGGTCGTAACGGCGACGAACGCGGGCCAGTTGAAATCGAGCGGACCGCAGCCAGCCGGGAGGGGCAGGATCACCACTCCGCGAATCCCGCGTGCTTCCAGGATATCCGAGAGCCGCGCCGGCGTCATTTCCGGCTCTTCCAGCCGGAATTCCTCCAAACGATAACCCTGCCGCGCGGCCTCCCGGGTTGCAGCGGCGGCGATTCCGCGGATATTGGGACTGGTCAGACGGGCAAGCGGCTGGGAGTGGGCATTCACCAAGGCGAGCACCGGCAGATTTTTGGTGCGTCGCCGGTGACGGATGTACCGCATGTATTCTTTGAGGCGCGGATCTGGCGTGTAACCGATTTCTGCGGCGGTCCGTAACACGAGCTGTCGGGTGGCGGGGGATATTCGGTGCGAATTCCTCAGTGCGAGGGAAACGGTGTTGCCAGATACCCCCGCGCGGCGGGCGATGTCCCGGCATGAAGGATGTTTTTTTTCGCTCACGACAATACAGGGGCGGCGACGGCGATTTCCAGTCGGGTGGCGCGGCGCAGCACGAGAATCGCCACCGGATGAAGACACGCTCCTATCCAGAAAAGCGGAGCGTAGCCCCAACGGTCGATGAGCGGTCCGGCCATTAGATTAAAGATGATCCCGGCGAAGCAGCCAAGGGCGCTGGTGATTCCCAGTGCGGGTGCGAGCTCAGCGCGGGGCGCGAGTGTACCCAACAGTACCGCGCTCAGGCTGAGCCAGACGGCGCACATCAAGTAGGCCAGCGCGCAAAGTGCGATTGCCAGGTTCAGTGACGTTATGGAGGGAATGATGGCGATGGCTGGCGCAAGAAGGGCGACTCCAGCCATGGGCGCGAGCCGCGCTTTTGTGGTGGACCAGCCCTGTGCGATCAACCGGTCCGACACCGCACCCGCGAGAAAAACTCCCCCCACCGCGGCGGCGGGTGGAATCCAGGCGAGGTGTCCGATCTGCGCGAGGCTGGCGCCGAGCTTTTCTTGAAGGAAAGCCGTTTGCCAGAATTGCAGGAAAAACCAGAAGGGATCCGAGATCATGCGCGCGATGATCAAGGCGCGGATGGCCGGATTGTACCAAACTCGCGCGAGCGAAATTCCGGCTGCTTGTTCCCCTCGTGGCGGGTCCCAGCGCCGGGAGAGGATCCACCACGCTGCCGCCATGCCAAGGCCCGCCACCGATAAAAAAGCGAAGGCGTGCCGCCAGCCGAAGGTGAGCGTAACAGCGGCGACATAGGCCGGACAGAGAATCGTGGCTGCGGATTGGATGGCATTGATTGTTGAGTAGCCCAAGGCGTGGCGCGCAGGAGGCAGCAGGGTGAGGATCAGGTAGGCAACGGAAGGTGCCACGCATGCCTGGGCCAGCCCAAGTGCGAGTTGCGGCGCAAACAGATGAGCGTAGCGCGTTGCCCCGGAGGCGAGGGCGGTCGAAACCGACATCACGGTAAGGCAGATCGCGAGAACCGTGCGCGGTCCGTGCCGGTTTATCAGCGATCCGGATACGAGAAGCATCAGCGCGTACGGTAATAACAGGGTCGCGACGAGCGCGGCATATTCGCTTTGGGTGAAGCCGAGGCCTTGGGCGAGAGTCGTCTTCAAGATGCCGAGCAGCGCCCGGTCTCCGCTGGAGATCGCGAACACGAGGCCTAGCACGGTCAACAGCACCATCGGATGGGAGGCAGGCCGCGAAGAAAGAGGCGGTGGCTGGGTCAAGGGAGTGATCGGTTTGGAGAAATTTCCGCGGGCGACGCCACCATGTTTTTTGCCGTCTGGAATGCCTCGTTTTTGTATTACTGCAATACAAACTAAGCTTCGATTGCACGGCGGCGAAAAACTAGCTCTCTGCGCTGTGCCGATTCTGCCATTTTCACTCGGGGAATTCCCCAACGCGGTCGTCCACCACCGCCTCTTTCGGGGCCGGGGGATCGGAATGCATCTAACGGTTAACTCCCGATCGCCCTCGTTGTTCCCGGCGACGAGGCGCATGGCACGGTTAGCCGCGCGGACTTAATCACCGTGCGTGACAACGATCATCGAATTGCCAGTCCACCAATATACGAATCATGAAAACACCTACCTGCCTTCGTGGCGCGCTGCTTTTGCTCGCGCCACTCGCCGCCCTCCAGGCGCAGACCAGCAAACCTGACGAAACCTCCACGGGACCGACCGTGGAGCTTCCCGCGTTCAGCGTTTCGAACGAGCGCGCCGATGCCTACCGCGCGACCGACACTCTCTCGGCGGCGCGTATCCGCAGCGCGCTCCTCGACACACCGGCGACGATCAATGTCATCACCCTTGATTTCCTGAAGGACATCGGCGCGAATTCCCTGCTGGACGCCACGCAATATCTCCCCGGCATCAGCGCGGGTCGTATCGCCGGCACCAATGGCCTCGCTGATCGCATGCTGCTTCGTGGTTTTGAAAACTCCGGGCGCACCATCGACAACATCGCCACGTCCTATCAGGCGCAGACAAATCCGGAGTTGATCGAGCGCGTCGAGGTCGTGAAAGGCCCGAACGCCATCCTCGCCCCCACGGGCTCGCCCGGCGGTTCCATCAACGTTCTTACTAAGCAGCCGAAATTCACCGCGCAGAACGATCTCGTGCTCGAGGTCGGCCGTTACTTTGCCGACAAGGCCACGGTCGATTCCACTGGCGGCATCGGCGACAGCAAGTCGCTGGCGTATCGCTTCGTCGGCTCCTATCAGGACGCCAAGTCTTTCGTGCCCGGCAGCATTGTGAGTTGGGATGTCAACCCGAGCTTGCTCTACAAAATTAGCGACACGGCGCAGGTGATTTTCCGCTTCACCCACCAGGACTGGAAATCAAAAGGCACCGCCGCAGTGCCATCGTCAACACTGCCGGCAAGTCCACTCATCCCGCAGGGTGGCTATGTTTCGCCCAACGCGCTTGCGCCAGGCTTCAATTATGACGGCGCCAACGGCGTTTTCCCAAGCTGGGCGCTGCGCGCGGACAAAGTGGACGCCTTCAGCTCCGAATTCACGGCCGCTCTCGGCAGCAAGATCAACATGCGCGTCGCCGCGGCTACCAACACCGACAAATTCAAGGAGGACGACGTCTTTCAGAACTACGGCAACAGCGGCAATGCCTTCTACGAGCCCCACACGGGTATCTACACTCCGCTCCTCTCCTGGTCAAAGGACGCCACGACGGGCCAATACATTTCCACTCCGGTGCCCTGGACCGACCCCACCGCCATTCCGGTCTACGGCGATCTCACGATCACCAAATACACCGATTCGATGATCCAGAACGATTTCGCCGGTCGCTGGGACTTCAATGGCGTCACGCTGTCGCCGGTCGTCGGCTGGATGTATCGCGACCGGCATGGCGACAACTGGGAGCGGCAGAAATATGAGACAACGGTCAACATCCTGGCGCCGCACGTCGACGTCGTGCACTATGATCGCTCAGCTTATGACCTCGTCGACACCGACCTCACCGAGTCGCAGAAAACTTATCAAGTTTACGCCTACACGCAGGCCGCATTTCTCAAAGACCGGCTGATCCTCTCTGGCGGATCCTCCCGGGTCACGGTCAACAACTGGTCGGTCGATCACAACAGCAACAACGACAAGAGTACGCTGAAGGGCAGTCACTACACCTACTCGGGCGGCGTACTTTTTAAACCGGTCAGCAATGTCTCGGTTTACTACAGTTACTCTTCCAATGCCAACGCCACCAGCGCCGGCCGCGGTGCGCCTCCGCGCTGGCAGGATGGCAAGCAGCACGAGATTGGCGTGAAGTCCGAATTCCTCGATCAGCGCCTTTCATTCGCAGTCGCCCACTTCGAGATTTCGCAAAACAACATCTCCACTCCGAATCCATTGCGCGGACTGGATCCGACTCAACCTGCGGTTTTGTATCAGGATCAAACCAATCGCGGCGTCGAGTTTGAAGTCACGGGCGGTCTGACGAAGGATCTTTCGGTCATTGCCAGCTACGCCAACCAGCGGCTGCGTGACACCCTCGGCCGCCGCGTGCGCAACGTCCCGGACGAAATGGCAAATCTTCTGCTCAATTATCACTTCGACAAAGCCCTGTCGTTCTTCGCCGGCATGAATTATGTGGGCGACACTGCGGCGGAAACTGCTCCCGGCTCTCTAACCGATCTTGGCGTAGTGAAGCAGGTCAGCGTTTATGTTCCGTCGCGCACGATCCTCAACGTCGGCGGTGCCTACCGCTGGGGCCGCTGCGTTTTCAGCGTGAACGTCGACAATGTTCTAAACCGGAAAGGCATTTGGCAGGCGTCGGGCCGGACTGCGTTGGTCGGCTTCACTCCGATCAACGTCAAGGCCACTCTCCGCTACTCATTCTAAGATTGTTTTAGATTGGGAATTTAGACGACGGTCGCGTTGATTCGCGGCCGTCGTTTTGTCTGCTCAAGTTTTGCCCCTATTATCCTGTGTCCGCTTTCTCCGACCTTCCCCATCGTTTTGCAATGTCAGTTCCTTTTGCGGTGAGCCGTGCTGTTGCCGCGTCGTCGCGCGGGAGGTGCCTCCACTTGTTGCGGCTAACCAAACTACCACTGCTGTTGATGGTCGCCGTCGTCGCGGCGGCAGCCGATCCGACCGTCGACCGTCCGCCCGATCTTGAGGCGGCGACTGCGCTCATCGCTCGCGTATTGCCGGGCAGCGAGCGAAACTTCATCTGCGAACTGGTGCCTGCCGCTGAAGGAAAAGATGTCTTCGAATATGAAGGCGGCCCGGGCGGGAAAATTATTTTGCGCGGCAATTCCGGCAGTTCGCTCGCGGTCGCGTTCAATCAATATTTGCGCCACGAAGTGCGGCGGGACTTCGACTGGCTGGCGAGTGGTCCATTACAGGCGGTGCCTGTCCTGCCGACACCCGCCGCAAAAGTTCGGCGGACCTGCGTGGCGGCCGAGCGGTTTTTCCTGAATTACTGCACGTATGGTTACACGACGCCTTGGTGGGATTGGGCGCAGTGGGAACGTTTCCTCGACTGGATGGCGATGAACGGCATCAACCGGCCGCTCTTGCAGGCAGGACAGGAGGCCGCGTGGCTCGCCGTGTGGCAATCCTACGGCATGACGGAGGAAGCGGTGCGGAGTTATTTTTCCGGTCCCGCGCATTTGCCCTGGCACCGGATGGCGAATCTCGATCGTTGGGGCGGGCCGTTGCCCCGATCGTACATCGACGGCCAGCGGGATCTTCAGCAGCAGATTCTCTCTCGCGCCCGCGCACTCGGCATGAAACCGATTCTATCCGGTTTCGCCGGACACGTGCCGCGCGAGTTGGTGCAGCTGCGACCGAAAGCGAATATCACTCCAATCCGGGCGGGGTGGAGCGGCATGGCGCCGGAATATACCACCTCCTATCTCGACCCAAAGGATCCGCTTTTTGCTGAGATCCAAGCCCGCTTTCTTCGAGAGCAGACGCGTCTCTACGGCACCGATCACCTCTACGCGGCGGATCCATTCAATGAGATCAACCCGCCGAGCTGGGAGCCGGCCTATCTTGCCAGCGTGGGTGACGTGATTTACCGCAGCATGTCGGCCGTCGATCCGGCGGCGTGTTGGTACCAGATGACCTGGACCTTCACCTATGGGAAACTCGGTCAGCAATGGAATCGGGAGCGGCTCTCGGCGATGCTCCACGCCGTGCCCCCCGGCCGGATGGTGCTGTTGGACTACGCTGGCGAGGAGCAGGAATTCTATCCACTCTCCGAAAACGGATATGGCCTGCCGTTTATCTGGAATTATCTCGGCAACTTCGGCGGCAATACGCATCTGCTGGCGCCGTTGCGCAAGATCACCGACCTCGCTGGACGTGCCCTCGTGGTCGCCAATTGCATCGGAGTTGGCTCGACGCTCGAAGCACTCGGCGTCAATCCTGTCGGGTATGCGCTGCTGCTGGAGCAACCGTGGCACGAGCTTGCGGCGCCTGACCTTGGCACGTGGATCAAAGATTATGCCGACCAGCGGGCGGGCCGGGTAGATCTGGCGGTCGAAGCTGCGTGGGCGGAACTTGCCGACCGGGTCTTCGTCGATAACTCCCGGAGAAAAGGCTCCAATGGCGCGATTTTTCAGGCAATGCCTCCACTTAAAGCATGGCGGGGTCGTATCCAGAACACGAAGACCGATTATGAGCCGCAGAATTTGGTGACAGCGCTCGACCGGCTTTTTCAAGCGGATGCGGCATCGCGTGCAGCCGACGGGTATTGCTATGACGTGGTGAATTTTACCCGGCAAGCGCTGTGCGATGTCGGAAACAAGATCCATGAGCGCATGCAGGCGGCGGTCGCGGCACGCGACGTGGAGCAATTCCGGCGCGATTCGGCGGAGTTCCTGGAACTGGGGCATGATCTCGACATCCTGCTCGGCACTCGCCGTGAATTTCTCCTCGGTCCATGGCTGGAGCAGGCGCGCCGCTGGGGCACGACTCACGCTGAGCGGGATTATTACGAAGCAAATGCCCGCGAAATCCTCACTTCCTGGCACGTGCCGGGAGGGCAGCTGACGGACTATGCGAGTCGCCAATGGAACGGTCTCTTGCGCGACTACTACCTTCCGCGATGGGAAAAATGGATTGCGCTTACTGCCGCCTCACTCGAACGCGGCAACGCTTTCCCGGAGCAGGATTATATCGCCTGGGTGAACGCGCGATGTGCGGAATGGATCCACGCGCGCGGTACCCCGTACGCCAGCACGCCCGAAGGAGAACCGGTCGAAACCGCGCGCCGGCTTTTCGACAAATATCGGGCAAAGTTGGAGCGGTCGAATACGGCAACAGCATTAACCGTTAGACGTGTCTGGAGTTGCGATGGTACGGTGGCCGCAGAAGAATGCGATCCCCGCCTCATGTACATTTCAAACGACGCCTTTGGTTTCACCTTCAAAGCGGAGACGTATTTCTCCGCTCTACGAACGAATCAGCAAATCAAAGTCGCCCTGCAGCCATGAAGTTCATCGCGCGCGTTCTTCTCTTGATCGCTTCGTCGTTCGCCATGACTGCGGCGGAGCCGCCGCGCCTTGCGGTGGTGATCAGCGTCGATCAGTGTCGGGCGGATTACCTGGAGCGTTTCCGTCCGTGGTTTGCAGAGGGCGGATTTCGCCGGCTGCTGGAGCAGGGGGTGGTCTTCACCGATGCTCATCATCGGCATGCGATGACGGCCACGGCGCCGGGTCATGCGACAATCGTCACGGGTGTCCACGCCAATGTGCATGGCGTGATTGCCAACGAGTGGTTCGATCTGGCGGCGGGCCGTTCCATCGGAGCGGTGGAAGATTCACGCGCCCCGATCGTCGGAGCTCCTCGTGCTGCGGCGCATCTGCCGGCCGGGGCGGGCGATACCGAGGAAAGTGGTTCGCCGCGACAGCTGCTCGCCGCGACGGTGGGTGATCAATTGAAACTGCGTTATGGTGCACAGTGCCGGGTGATCTCGATGGCGAACAAGGATCGCGCGGCGATCTTCATGGGCGGACGACTGGCCGATGCGGCGTATTGGATGCATGCCGGGCGGTTTGTCACGTCTCGCTTCTACCGGGATGCGCTGCCGGACTGGGTGGAGAAATTTAATGCGGAAGACCGGATCAATCGCGTCTTCGGCCATACGTGGGACCGGTTGCTGGAAAAATCAATCTACGATGCGGTGCAGGGCCCGGATGACGCCGCTGGTGAGGAATCGCGTCTTGGCCTTGGGCTGACTTTCCCGCGAAAAGTCGACGGAGGTAAGCCGGTGATCGGGCCGGAATTCTACAATGCCTACCGGCTCGATCCGCACGGATCCGAAGTGCTGGGGCAGCTCGCGCAACACGCGATTGTGGCGGAACAACTTGGCCGTCACCCCGCGCCCGATCTCCTGTGCGTTGGTTTTTCCCAAACGGATTATACCGGACATTCATTTGGACCCGACAGTCATGAGATCATGGATTCCATCCTGCGGCTCGATCGCGTGCTCGTGGAATTATTCGCTTTTCTCGATCGGGAGATCGGCGCCGGAAATTATCTCGTCGTGTTGACGGGGGATCATGGCGGTTCGCCCCTGCCGGAGCGCGTGCAGGCCTTTAACCGGGGCGTAATTTCCGGGCGGTTGGATTATCCCACCCTCAATCGCGAAGTCGAAGCGGCGTTGACGTCCGCTTTCGGCGCGCCGGCCAATGGTGCGGCATGGACGATTCACGATAGTTACGGCTATCGTCTGTTGCCCGCGACGCTCGCCGGGCGCGGCGTGACTTCTTCCGCCGCCCAAGCGGTGGTGAAATCGGCGCTGTTGCGTTCGCCGCAGGTTGCGGTGGCGTGGACGCGTGATGAATTGCTCGGACTGGTCCCGGCGAATGGACGCTACCTCGAAGAATGGCGGCTGAGTTTCAACGCGACCCGGAGCCAGGATGTGCTTTTTTCGCCGCCGCCCTATGTCGTCGATCGGGTGCCCGCGGGCAGCAATCACGGGACGCCGTACGATTACGATAATCATGTTCCGCTCGTCTGGTTCGGTGCAGGACTCGGCGTCGCCACGCGTCATGAGTGGGTGGGCACGGATACTATTGCCCCGACGCTCTCAGTGCTATTGGGTATTCCGCGTCCTCCCGAAGCCCGCGCAACCCCGCTCTTCTAACCATGCTCTCTTCGCATATCGTTCCCGCCTGTCATTTCGAACACGTGCCGCTGGCCGAATTTCCGGGAAGCATGGAAGCTTCGCGAGCGGTGGCGGCAGAGATTGCGGCGCTCATTTGCACCCGCCAGCGCGAAGGAAGAACCGCGGTGCTCGGTCTCGCCACGGGGTCCACGCCCGTGAGCGTTTACGCGGAACTCGTGCGCTTGCATCGCGAGGAAAAGCTCAGCTTTGCCAACGTCACGACTTTCAACCTCGACGAATACTACCCGATCGCGCCGGAGCACGCCCAGAGTTACCGGCGTTTCATGCGCACGCATTTGTTCGACCACGTGGATGTCGATCCTGCCCGCACAAACGTGCCGCTGGGCACGATGGCGAAAGCCGATGTCGACGCCCACTGCGCTGCTTACGAAGAGAGAATTCGCGCAGCCGGGGGGATCGATTTTCAGATCCTCGGCATTGGTCGCACGGGCCATATTGGTTTCAATGAACCCGGCAGCCCGCGGCATTCGCTCACCCGAATGGTAACGCTCGACCCACTCACGCGCCGCGACGCCGCTGGTGATTTTGGAGGCGACGAACAAACGCCGCGATTTGCCCTCACCATGGGCGTTCGCTCCATCCTCAACGCGCGTCGCGTGGTGCTCATGGCGTGGGGTCAGCACAAAGCGGACATTGTTCGCACAGCGATCGAGGGCGAGGTCAGCGCGCATGTCACGGCGTCCTTTTTGCAGGAGCACGAAAATGCACTGTTCGTGCTGGATCAGGCGGCGGCTGGTTCGCTCACGCGGCATCGCGCACCGTGGCTCACCGGGCCGTTGTCGGAGCAAGGTTTGGTTTGGGACGAACGGATGACGCGCCGCGCGATTCTCTGGCTCTCGCAGCTGCGGCAAAAACCCATTCTCAAACTCACCGATGACGACTACAACGAAGCGGGATTGCAGGATTTGCTTCGGGCGCATGGGTCGGCCTACGAGGCGAACCTCGTCGGGTTTTACCAGTTGCAACACACGATTACCGGCTGGCCCGGCGGACGCGATCCTGCGCGTACGAAGCCGGGTGACGCGCCGGTTCGGCCGTTGCGGGCGAGTTCTGCACAAGTATTTCCCAAGCGGGTGCTGATTCTTTCGCCACATCCGGACGACGACGTGATTTCCATGGGCGGTACACTCTGCCGGCTCGTGGATCAGGGGCACGAAGTTCACATTGCCTATGAAGTTTCCGGGTCCGGCGCGGTGTCGGATGAAGCGGTGTGGCGTACGCTCGCATTTGTCCGCGATAGCAAACTCGGCGATCATGCGGTTACGGAAAAAGTGCGCGCATTGTGCACCGGTTTCACCGAAGGCGATCCGTTGCCCGTGACTCCGGAAATCCTCGCGTGGAAAGGACTCATTCGTCGCATCGAAGCGGAGTCGGGCGCGCGGGTGTGTGGCGTGCCCGAGCAACGGCTGCACTTTCTCGATCTGCCATTCTATAATTCCGCACCGCGCAGCCGGAATTGCGGTGAGGCAGATGTCGCGATCCTACTCGCACTGCTGCAGCAGGTGAAACCGCATCTGATTTACGCTGCCGGTGATCTCGACGATCCACATGGCACGCACCGGCTGTGCTTGCGCGTATTGCGCGATGCGCTCGCGCGCACGGCAAATGAATCGTGGTGTCGCGAGGCCGAGCTCTGGCTGTATCGCGGTGCGTGGGCCGAGTGGCCGCTGGATGAAATCGATCTCGCGGTGCCGTTGAGTCCGCAAGAAGTATTGCGCCGTCGCCGTGCAATCTTCCGTCATGAAACGCAAAAGGACCAGGCGCTTTTCCTGGGCGAAGACCGGCGGGAATTCTGGCAGCGCACCGAAGACCGCGGGCGTCGTCTTGCCCAGGCTTACAACACACTCGGCTTGGCGGAGTACGAAGCGATTGAAGCATTCAAGCGTCAGGCACCCGCGGAGTTTGTTCGTTCAGCGCCGCTGTGATCATGAGATCTGCAACTGATGCGCTCCGCGACTTGCCAGCTAGTCGCCGGCTTAGCGGGATCCATTCAGTCGGACGTTATATTCCCTCTATCCAGTTCGCGACCGAACGGTGGTCGCCGGTTTCTCCATTCGACAAGCTCAGGACCCCGAGCCCGTCGAGGGGCATACCGGCGACAGGGGACTCCCGAGTGCACCGAAGCGCCGGTGCGGAGACCGACGCCCACCTTGGTTCGACACCTGTAATTCCCTCATGACCTCTCCCGCTGTTTCATCGCCACCGGCTCGTTTGGAATCGCTCGATGCGTTGCGTGGCTTCGACATGCTGTGGATCGTGGGCGCGGATGCGCTCGGTGGTGCGTTCGCGGGATTGAAAGGCGGCGTGGTGGCTCATTTTCTAGCGACACAGTTGGATCACGTGGAATGGGAGGGTTTTCGTTTCTACGATCTGATCTTTCCGCTGTTTGTGTTTATGGTTGGAGTGGCGATTCCTTTTTCACTCGATCGATTGGTCGCCAAGGAAGGACGGGCGGCGGCGGTGCGACGGGTTTTGCGCCGCGGATTGCTGATGTATGTGATCGGGCTGCTTTACTATGGAGGAATGGCGGAGGGCTTCGCCCACATCCGGCTCATGGGCGTGTTGCAGCGGTTGGCGATTTGTTATGTGGGAGCGAGTTTGCTGTATTTATATCTGAAGCCACGAACCTTGGCCGCCGCGGGCGCGGGGTTGCTGATTTTGTATTGGGCACTGATGACTTTTGTCCCCGTGCCCGGATTTGGGGCAGGTGACTTTGCCCCCAGACACAATCTGGCGAACTGGATCGATACCCATTACCTGCCACTGCGTAAGTGGAACGGCGACATCGACCCGGAAGGTCTGTTAAGCAGTCTGTCCGCGATTGCGTCGTGTATTTTGGGTGTTTTCGGGGGACTGCTATTACGTTCCGCGGAAAAAACTCCGATGGAGAAAATCCGCTGGTTGGTGACGGGTGGTGTTGCCTTGGTGGTGATCGGAAATTTGTGGGGCCTGCAATTTCCGGTGATCAAACGCCTGTGGACGTCCAGCTTCGTTTGCGTGGCTGGAGGGTGGAGTCTGTTGCTGCTCGCGACATTCTATTATCTGATCGATGTGCGCGGCTGGCGCAACTGGTCGCGTCCGTTTGTGTGGATCGGCAGCAATGCGCTGACGATCTACCTCGTGAGCGCGCTGGTGAGCGTCGGAAATATCTCGGCCCGCTTGTTTGGCGGCGAGATCGCAGCTGCGTTGAATGCGCTCTGGCCGGGGCTCGGAGGGCTGGTCCTCGCGCTGACCGGAATTATTCTGTGCGTGCTGTTCTGCCGGTTTCTTTACGTGCGGAATATCTTTTTGAGACTGTAGCAGGAATATTTTACGCTCAGATTCGAAATCAAATTATCTCGTATTGTGGCCCGCGCCGGGAGGCGCAGGGACCCTGCGCTCCCGCGCAGGGCTACTTTACTGAGAGGGAAATGTGTTGGCGGAAATTCGCGGTTACAGGCGGGAGGCCGTAGCTACGTCGATCAGGGCTATTTTGGGCAAAACCGGCAGTTTCCACATGACGCAGATTAATGCGTCCAGTCTTGCGATGTGGCCCAAAAATTTTTCCCATTAGTGGACTGTCTGTTCACTAATGAACGAACGGCTTCCCCGTCATTCTGTAATACACTCGTTATCTCCCAAATTGTCCGACAAATCTCCCTGATGAACGCTTCTGATTATCTCAATCAACTGTTTGGTCTCACTGGCAAGGTGGCTGTCGTAATTGGCGGCACCGGCGAATTGTGCGGCGCGATGGCCGAAGGGCTCGCAGGCGCGGGTGCCGAAGTGGTGATCGTGGGTCGCAATCAGGAGAAGGCAGATGCGCGTCTCGCCAGGATTGCCGCGGCGGGCGGCAAGGCATGGTTTCATGCGGCCGAGGCGACGAGCAAAGCCGAAACCCAGGCCCTGCTCGAAGCGGTCCTCAAGCGCAGCGGTCGCGTAGACATCGTCATTAATGGAGCCGGCATCAATTCCGCGACTCCGTTTTTCGATATCACCGAGGAGGAATTCGACCGGATTGTGCGCGTGAATTTGAAAGGTGTTTTCCTGGGCTGCCAGGTGTTCGGAAAATATCTGGTCGAGCGCGGGCAGGGTGGTTCGATCATCAATCTCGGTTCCATGTCGGGTGTCGTGCCATTGTCGCGCGTGTTCACTTATTCGGCCACGAAGGGCGCGGTTCACAATCTTTCGCTCAATCTCGCTCGCGAGTGGGCGCCGCACAAGGTTCGGGTGAACGTGCTCGTTCCCGGATTCTTCCCCGCTGAGCAGAACAAGAAAGTCCTCACGCCCGAGCGCGTCGCCAACATCATGGGTCACACGCCGATGAAACGTTTCGGCGAAGCGCGCGAACTCATCGGCGCCACGCTGCTTCTGGCGGGCGATGGCGGCGGTTCCTTCATCACCGGCGAAGAACTCATCGTCGACGGCGGCTACCACGCAATGACGATCTGATTTTTCCCACGAAACTCACGAAAATGCACGAAATTCAGAAACAAGGCCGGAATTTTTCTTTCGTGTCCTTTCGTGTGTTTCGTGGGCAACTCATCTAAATTTTTTTCTCCATGTCCTCCATCAATCAATTCCTTCTCAAGAATGGTCTGCGCATTGCGCAGAATCCCTGCGTCAGCCCGGACTTCTGTCTGGATTGGCATGCATTGCTGGCCGACATTGGCGGGGGTAAAATCAAGGAATACCCGAAGAGCCGTTTTGCCACGGCGCACGGCGAATTCACGCTCCTGGAAAACGCGTTGGGTGATTGTGCCTGGAAACTTAACTCGACCGCGCAACCGCTCAGTGGTGGGGTGGCCCTCGGGGAGTCCACGGTGTTTCCCGCTACCTGGAGCAATCTGCTCAAACTGAAAAATCTTATCCAGGAGCATAATCCGGCTTCGACGATTTTCCCGGGCGCGGGCGATAAACTCGGCCGGAGCACGCTGGGCGTCGGTGCGCGTTTTACCACGCTGCACTGGCCGGCGGTGGAGTGGGCGATGAGCGCGCTCGAGATTGGCCTTACTGCCAATCAGAATTCGATTCCACGCGAATTGGTTTACGACGTGGACGCCATGTTGAGCAACCGGCTTGATACCGTGCCGTTTCCCTTCATTGGCACAAACGTTCCCGAAGGTCATCAAGGCCAGAGCGTCGAGGGCATGAGCCACGGCTGCGTGATCTCGAAATTGAAAACGGGTTTCCACCATCGTGAGATCGCGTGGTCGTTCAACGCCGACCACCAGCCGATCGGCGGAAAATTCGACAGTCGCGAAGACGCGCTCGTCACGGGTTGTCTGCTCGCCAGCTATATTACCTTCGATCTGTCGCCCGAACTCGCGCTCAACCAGCCGGCGAAACTATCGGATGTTCCCTCTGAAATCGTGGCCAAAACCCGGGCACGCGTGGCCGCCGCCGGAATCAAATTGGACGAAGCGGCATTCAACTCCCTGCTTTGCACCGTCTGGACGCCGATGGTAAAGATGAAACGTCGCGACGAGAAATACGCCGCCGCTCGCAAGGCCGCATTCACGACCGAAGTGGGGTGCACTTATTTGCGTGAACTTTCCATCGACGAACTTCCCGGTCTCACGACGCCGGAGACGACGGCCATCATGCTCGCGTTGTGCGAGGCGCTCGACATGCCCGTGAATTTTGTGGCTCCGGCGTTCGGCTTCCAAAAGAACTCACCGTATCCCGACAACGCGGCGTTGCGCGCTTTGATCCAGAAACAGTGGGACGTTTGCAAAAAGTTCAATGTCAGCATCGGTTTCCACTCCGGGTCGGGCAAGTCCGCGGAGAATTACCAGGTAATGGGCGAAGTCACGGGCAGTGCGCTCGAAATCAAGACCAGCGGACGCTACACCTACGAAATGGGCGTGGCTCTCTCGCAATCGAAAAATTCCGTCGATGCCGCGCTTTGGAGCGATTGGTATAAATTCACGATCTCGATGGCGGTGACCGGCGCATTCAGTACCGATGCCACCGAGCAAAAAATGGCGCGGGTGTTTGTGACCACGTCGTTGGCGGCGGTGGGAAAGCCGGCCGACGTTTTTGCTTCACCGGACGCCACGCGCGCCGCGCTTGAAGCGCTGACGCCTTCCGCGGAGCACATGTTCTTCTTCGAATATAACTTCCTCTATGTCCTCGCCGCTGGCGGCAAGCCGGAGAAATCCGCGCTCGGCGATCATACCGCGGCCGGTTACGCCCAGCGCGCCCGGTTCTACGCCGTCAGCCCGGAAGCACGATTGCTGTTCTCAAAACGAATTGCCGCGTACCTCATCTTTCTCGCGGAAAATACCGGCCTCGCTTCGAAGGAACGATGCGCGGCAACCAGCAAACTCCTGGCTAGCTACACCACGCTCGACGCGATGTTGGGCGACATTTCACGCTAACCTGGATATTTCACACTTATGAAAGTGTTTTTCAGAAAAATATCCGTCCGTCCTCCGGTCGGAGCGACTTTGTCGCGGTTAGCCCCGATGAAGTCGGCCCGACAGGGCGAATATTTCACACTCAGAGGTGTGAAATATTCGGGCTAAGCGTCCGCATGCACCGGATTGGCAAATCGTTTTTGCCCGCGCTGTACTCCGGCGCGCTGCTGTTGGCAGTAATGCCATCGCTCTCCGGTGCAGCTCAGTCGCGGCTCGCGGCGGTCGGTGCGGACGGCCGCTTGCATTACACCGCGTATTCTCCGAAAGGCGATGTGCTGCCGGATTTTTCGCACTGCGGCTATCGCGGCGGCGGCGTGGCGCTTCCGATGGTCGCAGTGAAGCTGACGCTCGCACCCCAATCCGGTGACGCCGACGATGCGCCGCGTATACAAAAAGCGTTGGATGAGGTGAGTGCGCTCGAACCAGGCGCGAACGGATTGCGGGGCGCGGTGTTGTTGAAGCGCGGTACATATCGCTGTGGTGCCACGCTTCATCTGCGCGCCAGCGGAGTCGTGTTGCGTGGCGAGGGCGATGGTCAGGAAGGTACGCAGTTGATTGCGACCTATCGCAAGGCGGAGCCGTTGATCGAAGTGGGCGGGAAGGGCGGGCCGCAGGCCAGGGGAAAATCGGTGGAGATTACCGGCGACTACGTGGCGGTTGGTGCGACGGATTTAACGGTTGAAAATGCCAGCAGCTTTAAAGTGGGGCAGACGGTATTTGTCACTCGGCGCGGCAATGAGGCGTGGATTACTGAAACCGGCATGGATCGCATCACGCCGCGGGCCACCGATCCCAAATCGACGAAGCAATGGCAGCCATTCGATTTAAAGTTCGACCGGGTTATCACTGCGATCGAAGGCAACCGCCTCACGTTGGACGCGCCTCTTGGCTGCGCCATCGACCGCCGCTGGGGTGGAGGGTCAGTGCAGGCCTACGACGATCCTGACCGGATCGAAAATTGCGGGGTGGAATCATTGCGTGCGCTTTCAATTTACGATCCGACCAAAACCGCGCTCCAGAACAAGGAGACCGTCGAAGTCGACGAGGAGCATGCGACGTGGCTCGTGGATTTTGGAGCCGTGAAAAATACATGGATCCGGCATCTGGCGACGGACAAATTTGCCCATGGCATTGCTGTGATTCATGCGCCGGCTAAATGGATCACCGTTGAAGACTGTGCGACGCGCGCGCCGGTTTCGGTGATTACCGGCGGCCGGCGCTACGCCTATAATATTCAGGGAGCTCAGCTCGTGTTGGTGCAACGCTGCTATGCCGACCGGGCGCGTCACGCGTTTGTTTTCGGTTCGCGCGTGCCGGGTCCGAATGTGTTTCTGGATTGCAAGGCCGAGCACAATTACGCGACTAGCGAGCCACATGAGCGATGGTCGGTCGCGGGACTGTTCGACAACGTCGATGCGGACATTGCGTTTCAGGACCGGCAGTGGATGGGCTCGGGCCACGGCTGGTCTGGCGCCAACTACGTGGCGTGGAACTGCCGGGGATCGTTGGTCTGCCAGCAGCCGCCCACCGCGCAGAACTTTGCCATCGGTTTCGTGGGGCGGCGGGAACCGGGTGCTTTCGAACGCGCCGCCGGCTGGTGGGAAAGCGAGGGAGAGCCCGTTGCACCGCGCAGCCTCTACGAACAGCAATTGCACGACCGGCTCGCCGTGGCCCGTTGATACCATCCTCATTAATGTGTGTTTATAAAAACCAACACCCCGCAATTTCTGTCATTCTGAGCATCGCGAAGAATCCATGCGCTCGTGGATAACATGATCGTACGGCCCGTGAATTCTTCACTTTGTTCAGAATGACAGACTAAATTTAAAATATTCTTCCACTTTTTATCCAACCATGAGCTCATTCATTCACGACGACTTCCTCCTGCAGACTGATGCTGCGCGCGACCTCTATCACACCTTCGCCAAGGCGGAGCCGATCTATGATTATCACTGCCATCTGCCGCCGGCGCAAATCGCGGACAATCACTCCTTCGCCGACCTCTCGGAAATCTGGCTCGGGGGCGACCACTACAAGTGGCGCGCCATGCGATCGAACGGAGTCGACGAACGCGTTTGCACGGGCAACGCCACGCCTTGGGAAAAACACGCCGCGTGGTGCGGAGCCATGCCTTACACCCTGCGCAATCCTCTTTATCACTGGTCGCACCTGGAGCTGAAGCGCTACTTCGGCATCGACGCGGTCATCAGTCCGGCGAGTGCGAAGGAAATCTGGGACACCGCCAACGCGAAAATTCCGGGCATGCGGGTGCACGATATTCTCGCAGCCAATAAAGTGGCGGTGATTTGCACGACGGACGATCCGGCGGACTCTCTTGAGATTCACGAGCGCATCAAAAAGACGGGAATAAAAACGCGCGTCTATCCCACGTTCCGTCCGGACAAGGCGTTTATCGTTCATCAACCCGCTGCCTTTAACCCTTATCTCGAAAAACTCGCCGGAGCGGCGGGTATGAGCGCGATCAAATCCTTTGAGGATTTTCTCGCGACGCTGAAAAAGCGGCACGATGACTTCCATGCGTTTGGCGGGCGGTTGTCCGATCATGGCATGGAAAGCGCGTTTGCGGAGCCGTGCACGATTAGTGAAGCCAAGGCGATTTTTGATGCGGCGCGAAATGGTCGAGCGGCGTCGCCTACGGAACTAGCCCAATTCAGTTCGTTCCTGATGTTGATTCTCGGACGTTGGGACGCCGCGCGTGGCTGGACGAAACAATTGCACTTGGGCGGCTTGCGGAACAACAACACCCGCCTGCTGGCAAAATTGGGCGCGGACACCGGCTTCGATTCCATCGGCGATTTCTCGCAAGCGCGCTCGCTCAGCCGGTACCTGGATGCGCTCGATGCCACCGGCGAATTGCCCCGGACCGTGCTCTATAATTTGAATCCCGCGGACAACTACGTCTTTGCGACGATGATCGGTAATTTCCAGGATGGTTCGGTGCCCGGCAAGATGCAGTTCGGCAGCGGCTGGTGGTTTCTCGATCAGAAAGAAGCGATGGAGTGGCAGATGAATGCCCTGTCTAATCTCGGATTGTTGCGCCGTTTCGTCGGCATGCTCACCGACTCGCGCAGCTTCATGTCCTATGCGCGCCATGAATACTTCCGCCGCATCCTCTGCAACCTGCTCGGCAGCGAAATGGAGCGCGGCGAACTGCCGAACGATCGCGAGCTCGTCGGGGCGATGGTTCGCGAGATTTGCTTCAGCAACGCGCGTGGTTACTTCCGGCTTGGCCTGGACGCCGCCTACGCCGAATGAGCCGGTTTTCGGTAGCCGGGATTCCTGTTTGAGATCTGAATCCCGGCGACTAAAATCCGTTTCATCGCGATGTGGTTACGACTGACCCTATTCATCCTTCTCGCCACCTGGGTCCGCGCTCAAGGTGGTCCACCGATGATCACGGACGATCCCGGCACACCCGGCGACGGACACTGGGAGATCAATACGGCATTTACCACTGAGCGCCGCTCTGGCGAGCGTACTTATGAAATGCCGCTGCTTGATCTCAACTATGGCATCGGCGAACGGCTTCAGCTTAAATACGAGGCGTCGTGGCTGCGGATCAGGAATGATACAGGCAGACACGATGGATTCAGCAATTCCCTGATCGGCGTTAAATGGCGGTTTTACGACGCGGGCGAAAAAGCGTGGCAGATTTCAACTTATCCCCAACTTGAGTTCAATAACCCCGGCTCACATTCCGATGAGCGGGGCCTGGCGGAGCATGGCACCAGTTTCATGGTGCCATTTGAGGTCGTGAAAGATTTCGGTGCTTTTTCTTTTAATGTGGACGTCGGCTTTGTCCGTCATCCCGACGAAAACGAATGGTTTGGTGGTATGGCAGTCGGTCGCGAAATCAGCCACGGTGTTGAGCTGGCCGCCGAGCTGCACTGGGAAGCCGGAGCGCATTTCCGTGAAACCGAACTCATCGCGAACATCGGAGTACGTTTTGCTCTCTCGGAAAAATTTACCCTGCTCGTATCAATCGGCCGCGACCTTCATGATCGCCGCGGTTCGAAAGCGACGCTGATTGCTTATTTCGGGCTACAGACCCGCCTTTGACGCGCACGTTGGCGTGTTATTCACGTCGTTGAGACTATGGCCGCACGCTGTCGACGAACATACAGCGTCCGTCCCGCACGGTAATGATCGCCGCGTCTTTTTGCGCGTCGCGATGCTCGTCAAATGACGTTTCCCCGGTGGCGCCGGGAAAGTCGTGGGTGGACGCCAGTGCGTTTTTGAGCGCGGAGCGCTCAGTGGTCCCAGCCCGTGTGATCCCATCTGCGATGAGTTTGATCGAATCGTAGGTCAAAGCCGCCAGTCCGACAGGAACACTCCCATGGCGCGCCTGATAGGTTTTTACGAAATTTCGCGATACCGGGTTCGCACTATCGGCTGAATAGTGCGTGGAATAGTAAGTTCCGTTCAGCGCCGCACCGCCGATTTCGATGAGCTGAGGCGCTTCAAAACCATCACCGCCAAGAAGGGTGGCGTGAATCCCGAGTTCCGCTGATTGCTGAGCGGCGAGTCCTGCTTCCACGTAATAACCCGGCAGAAAAATGGCATCAGGGTTTGCCGCCCGGATTGCAGTCAATTGTGCGCGCAGGTCTTTGTCGCCGCCGCTGTATTTTTGCGATGCGACGATGGTTCCGCCGAGCGCCGTAAACGTACGCGAGAAAACTTCGGCGAGCCCCACGGAATAGGGTGAACCGGGATCCGTGAGAAGAGCGGCATGCCGGAGTCCGAGTTTTTTCCATGCGTAATTGGCGAGCACCTCACCTTGAAACGGATCGGCGAAGCACATCCGGAAAATGCAGTCACCCACGGCGGTGACGCGGGGATTGGTGGAAGCCGGTGTGACCAGCGGGATGCCGGCATTCTGCGCGATGGGAGCGGCTTCGAGCGTGCGGGAAGAGGCGCACTCGCCAATCAACGCCACGACTTTGTCGCGCGAGATGAGTTTCTTCACCGCGGTCGCCGATTCGCCGGGTAAAGATCGATTGTCTTCCACCATCAATTCCACGGGGCGGCCGATGATTCCGTCGACGGCATTAAGTTCGTCGATCGCGAGTCGCGCGCCGCGCAAAGCCGCTTCTCCAAAAGAGGCATCACGGCCGGTGATAGACATGAAGAATCCCAACTTGATCGGTTCACCCGCAGGTTTGGCGCCGGCGGAAAGAAAGGCCGCCGTGAATAATACCAACAGAAGTCCTGCGCGGATGGTCATCTGGATATTAGGACGAAACTCCAGACCTCAAGGTGCTGGCTCTGGATAGAGCGCGGCAAGTTTACGCAACGTGGTCACATTTCGCATCGAGGACGACGGAAGTTTGACGAGTTTCATCTGCGCGGAGGTCCACGCTTTCGACTCGTGGGATTTGATCCGGCAGAGCCAGTAGTATTCGCGGTCTCTCACGAAAAATTCATCCACGTCCGTTTTACTGGCGATAAAGTTTTTCACTTGGGCGGCCGACAGCGGCTCCCGCAGAAATCCGGTATGAATGGTATGGTCCGGATGATCGTGATCGGCGGCGGAGAACGGCCGGAATTTGGCGACCGCTGCCACCTCCGCGCGGGTCCGGACAAAAGTGTCCACCTCGTAACCGAGCGATTTTTTCAGATGGGCCTCGATTTGCCCTTCCAACTTTTTGACGTCGGTGGACCTGGTGGCGAAAATCACATTACCACTCGCGATGAAGGTCTCCACGCCCGAGAACTTCAGTTTCTCAAAAAGCCCGCGCAGTACGTCCATTTTGAGCCGGCGATTACCCAGATTCATTCCGCGCAGAAAAGCAATGTAGTGGGGCATGGGAGGGAGTCTGGAGACCGAATGGACGATATTTTGTCCAATGCCAGCCGGTCAAGCGACTCCACTGGCAGAAGTTTCAGGATTTTTGTAACTAAACAGGCCCGGGCGGTGTTTTCGAAGGGTGAAATTCTTTTTCTCTGCCGGTGAATTGAGACAATGTTTCCGTCGACTCGCGCGCGAGCGCGGTTTTACGGCAACGGTACTGTTGACCTTGGGGCTGTGCGTCGCGGCAAATGTCGCAATCTTTGCCGTGGTCGACGCGATTTTGGTCCGGTCGCTCCCATTTCCTCACGCGGAGCAGCTGATCACCGCGATTAACAGCTATCCCGGCGCGGGGGTTGAACGAGCGGGGGCGTCGCTCCCCAACTATTACGATCGTCGGGAAGCAATCAAAGCCTTTGCCTCGACGGCAATCATTCAGGGTGGCAGTGCCATTGTCGGCAGCGCCGGCTCGCCCAATCGCGTGGACCGCGACCGGGTTTCACCGGAATTTTTCGCCACTCTGGGAGTGCCATTGGTGATGGGACGTACCTTCAATGATAATGAAATGTTCTATAAAGGAAGTGGCGTCGCAATTCTTACGGACGCCTTTTGGCGGACTAAATTTAATGCCGATCCCAGCGTGCTCGGTCGTACCTTCCAAGTCGACAGCCAGCCCGTGGCCGTCATTGGCGTGCTTCCGCCCGGGTTTCGTTATCTCTCGAGTCGTGCGCAATTTTTCATACCGGCCGCGTCCAACGTTGAGGACCGCGCCTTGGATCGACGGCATTCGAATAATTTCCAACTTATCGCCCGGCTCGCTCCCGGTGCCACGCTCGCAGACGCGCAAGCGCAAATCGATGCGTATAATCTCAAGCAAATCGTCGAGGATCCCTATGCGAATCTGCTCAAAGGCGCGCGTTACCACACGATGGTGAGTCTCCTGCACGAAGACCATGTGCGCGAGGTGAAGCCGATTTTGTTGCTGCTGCAGGCGGGCGTGCTCTCGCTGCTGCTGATTGGCGGAGTCAATCTGATCAACTTGCTGTTGATCCGCGCCAGCGGCCGGACGAAAGACCTCGCCGTTCGTCAAGCGCTCGGCGCAAGTCGACGTCATATTACCCGGGAGGTGATGCTGGAGACGGTGTTGCTGGCCCTCGGCGGCGGTCTACTCGGACTCGCCGGTGGTGCCGCGGCGATCCAACTCCTGTCCGTGCTTGGCACGGAGCAACTTCCTTTGGGAGCGACGATTGTTTTCGATGGACGTGTCGCCGCAGTCGCAATGGGGCTTTCGTTGGCGGTCGGCGTGACCCTCGCACTGCCGATCATTTGGTTTAATCTACACACGCGACTGGCACCCGTCCTCCAAGCTGAAACCCGGGGCGGGACTGTCAGTCGTGCGGCGCATCGGGTTCGTCATGGTTTCATCATCGCCCAGGTAGCGCTGGCGTTCATGTTGCTGGCAGGGGCCGGGCTGCTTGGGATCAGTCTCAAACGCGTGCTGGCTACAGCCCCTGGGTTTCAGTCCGGTCAAGTATTGACCGGGCAGATCTCACTCCCTTGGAAGAATTATCCGGAGACTCCGCCGCGCCTCGCGTTTATCGAGCGCATGCTCACAGAATTGAAAACGCTTCCTGGGGTTGAATCGGCGGGCGTCACGACCGGTCTTCCATTCACGGGGAATGCCAACAACAACGCGACGGCGGTGGAAGGAGTTGAACTGGCGCCGGGAGATTCGATCCGGGCGCATTACACCTTCGGCGTCGTCGGGAATTATTGGCAGAGCCTGTCGATTCCACTTCTCGAGGGACGATTTTTGGAGGACGCGGACAATCATCGGAAACAGAAGGTCTGCGTGGTCGACGAGGATTTCGCGAAACGCTATTGGCCGAAAGGAAGCGCGCTGGGTCACCGCATTGCGAACGATCCCAAGTTTACGGAAGACGCCGCGTTCACGATTGTGGGGGTTGTGGGCAACGTGAAACAAAACGATCTCTCTGAAAAGTCCGACCAGGGTACGGTCTATTATCCGTACACCACGCTTTCAGGTCAGGGAATTTCAGTGGTGTTGCGCACGAGCGTATTGCCTGCGGCACTCGGGAATTCGCTCAAGACGGTGGTGCTTAAAATCGATCCCGAACTTCCGGTCGATGATTTGAAGACGATGCAGGTACGCATCGATGAGAGCCTGGTGGCGCGTCGTTCGCCGGCGATTCTCGCCGGGATTTTCGCGGGCGTTGCGCTGTTGCTGGCAGCAGTCGGAACTTACGGCGTGCTTGCCTATGCGGTCAGCCAGCGGCGACGCGAAATTGGTGTACGCATGGCGCTTGGAGCGCTGCCGCAACAAGTGCTCGCTCAATTTCTGGGGCTGGGAGCGCGTCTCCTGGTCGCCGGACTGGCAATCGGGGTGGTCGGCGCATGGCTGGTCGGCCGGGCCATGCAAAGTGTCTTATTTGGCGTGGGAGCCGTCCACCTCGGGGTTTTAACGGCCACTGGCGGCGTCATGCTAGTGGTCGTGTTACTTGCCGTGTATTTACCATCGCGACGGGCGGCACAGGTTTCACCTTTGGAAGCGCTGCGCGACGAGTGATTTACGTTTTCCGATGCCGATTAGCCTTTTAAAAAGGGAGGGCGGACCGCCTACCCCTAAGCGGTCCGCCCATTGATTTCTTACTATACCCCATGTCTCGCCGCTAAGCGGACAAGACAGTACCGATTAAAGCAGGTCCTTTGCCAATCTGTGCGGATTTTTAGTTTCAAAATGGGCTCTGGTGCGGTTTGTCCCTTGGAAAAGCTAAGTCCCGAACGCGCATATAAAACTGAAACAGTTTCTATCTCAGAAAGGCGGACGCACTCCAAAGAATCGGTGCCTGTCCATGGAGGTCGCCAGTCGTACGCTTTCGAGCGAGGTAGAAGTCGTACTGCACTTTCAAATCGTCGGTTTTCGTTTCCTGACGGCTCTTGTTCGTGCCGACGCATACGTCCTGTATATCGGCGTCAGCATCGATTTTGCCGACTAGCGCTAGCCAGGCTTTGCGCGCTGCCGGGGCATAAATTTTCTCATCGAGCCATCCGCGTTTCACTCCGGTCACGAAAGCGAAAGTGAACATGCCCGTGCAGGAACTTTCCGGCCAGCTTTCAACTTTGTCGATGAGCTGGCGCCACATGCCGTCCTCACCTTGCGCGGCGAGCAGAGCAGTCATCATCTTGCGGTAGCTTTCCACGATTGGCTTACGCTTCGGGTGATTTTCCGGCAATTCCTGCAACAATTCCGTCAGGCCGGCAGCCACCCAGCCGTTGCCACGACCCCAATAAAACGGTGAGTCGGGCGCATGGAAGAAAAGTCCGTTTGGCTGCTGAAGTTTGGTCAGATACGCCGCCATGGTGAGCGCGGCTCGATCGAGGTATTTGCTTTCGCCCGTCGCGCGGAACGCCTCCACTTGCAGCAAGGTGATCATGTACATGTCATCGATCCAGTAGCGGGCTTCGTGCGTGATGCCGTCGGCGGTCGGATTGTTCCATTGTGCATCCGCGAGCGCGCGTCCCGCCGTCAGGAATTTTTCGTCCCTGGTCTGCCGATAAATTTCCAGTGGCGCCGCACCGAAGACGCGATCGTCAACGTGATCGCGCGCCGAAATTTTAGTGGCGCCTTCACTTGAGAGGAGGATGTCGTATTTCGCGACGAGCTGCGAGGTCAACGGCTTGTTGCGCGCTAATTCCGCAAAAGTCAGCGAGCCGTACCACGCGCACACTTCGGGATAGATCACCAACGTGCGTTTGGGGTTTGTCTGCCATTGGAATTTGCGCGCGAGAAAATTTTTAGCGACTCGCTCGCCCACTTCGGTGGGTGAAGTTCCTGCAGGCCAGGAAGAAAATTCCACGGGTTGGGCCGCGTGGATTGCGCCAGCGAAGAGACCGATAAATAATAGGCCGGTGATGAGTCGTGAGGTAATCATGCAGTGAAGGGGATTTCACCATGCATGACGAAATGCTGCAGCTGGCGATGGCTGCAAACTCGGACAGTAAAACCGGCGAAGACTCAGGGCAGGGGATGAAGCCCTTCAGAGCGAATCACCCAGGATCCGTCGGCGGGAAACCCCGGTGTGGGACGTGTTGCACCGTCCCAACCGGCGACCATCAGTGCCACGGCCGACAGGAATGCTCCGTTGGCGGGAAGATAAACCGCGATCTCGCGTTTCCGTGCGCCCGGTGGCGCATCCTTGGGTAGCTTTTCATCGCTGCGTTGCGGGCAATGTCCATTTGGCAGGTAATGATTATTGGGCCCTTCGCGCAGCAGGATTTCGACGGCTGCTTCCGGTCGCCCGAGCCGGGTCGCAGTCATCGCAATCATCGGATAATCCCAGCCCCAGATTTTTGTTTTCCAATCCCAGTCAGCCAGCACGGCGTCGAGCGTGCGGTCCATCGTCACCCGATCGACATCGATGCCACCGGGCAGTACGCCGAGCGGGGCAAGCATGGTGGGATGATCATGACGACTCTCGATATTATCCCACGTGTCGGGATGGGAACCGAGTGCGACATACTTGCCATCTTTCTGTGGCAGCGGCGGAAGATGCGCGATGACGTGATCCCAGTGTTCGTCGCGGGACAGGCCGAGGCGTTCGCGCCATTGCTGTGCGACCCCCAGTGCCCAACGCCAGTAGGCGAGTTCAAAGGAGGGATTTTGACTGGTGGCCTGATCGTAAATCTCCTGCGCGATCCAAAGCGGCGGTCCTAGTTCGTAGACGCCCTTGCCTTGATTGAAATGAACCATCGTGGCCAGGCACTCAGCGGTATCGAGCACGAGATCGCGATATTTCGCCAGCGTAGCGGGCGTCGGGTGATTGCGATAAAGTAACTCGCCGAGGTAAATCAAATGCGGCTGATTCCAAACGATCAGTGGATTGCCACCCGGGCTCTCGCGCATTTCGGGTCCGGTCATCTTCGCCCAACGCGCTCCTTTGAGACCGCGACTTGCCGCCAGCGCCCGGGCCGCGGGCAGTTGGCTTTGGAACCACGAAAGATTTTTTTCCAGCAACGCATCATTTCCCCAGAGAGCAAACTGCGCGGTATGCCACCAAATCATTTCCGAATGATGTTTCCCATACCAGGTGCTGCAGGTGAGTCCCGTCTCTTGGGGCGGAACGTCACCCGCCATCTGCGCGGCCATCAAATAGCGGGAAAGAACGATTCGTTCTTCAATCCGGTCGGCACGTGGATCGGTGCTGCCGGAAAAATCCACCGCGGCTCCCTGCTGCCAGAACGAGGCCCAGTGTTTTGCACTTTCAGTGAAAACCTCATCAGCCTCGCGTGTATTCTCCGTTGGAATCGACTGGGGCGAAAAAGTGCAGGTAAACGACAGTGAATTTTGTCCCGAGCCGGTAACCAGGGCGAAACGATGCGGTTCGATTTCAGAAAACTGGGCGGATCCCAACCATCCAATGGCGACGTGGTACTGGGTGGAACCAATCGCCCGCCGCAAGTCCACCCGTTGCGGACCGCGTTGGGTGATGACTGTCTGGTGCGACTCGGGATGGCTCCAATCAAGCGGAGGAGTGAGTTTTACGGCCGGATCGTATCCGGCGGGAAATCCGAAATGGACGTTGAGTTTTCCGTTCGCGAGCAGGTTGGAAACGATTTTCACCGCGACGCGATCGCTCTGAGGATCGCATGCCGTGGTAACGGTCACCGGGACGCCGCCAAGCTGATAGTGGCTGGTGATCACGCCTGCCCAAAGATCCAAGGTCTGCTCTGGCTTCTCCACGTCGCCTGATTTGAACAGAGTGCCGTCATCTTTCACCCAGTTGAGGGTGATCTGACCCAGCGGATGACTGCGCGGATTTTTTCGGAGCCAGTCACCGGCGGGTGACGATTGTTTGGTGGGATAGGCCACCACTTTGCCGTCGGCTCGAGTGAAATTCTTTGACGCGTCCGCGAGGGAGTAATTTTGCGGGTTGGGATCAGTGACCCAACACCAGCGGGACTCGGTTTCAGTGGGAACGCCCATTCGGTGGTATTCCTCCGCGAAGGTCTGCAATCCTGTGATGTCGCTGGTGAAGGCGAAGCCGCCGTTGCCGACTGTGAGCGGTGCATCGACGTCGAGCTGGCGAATTACCGGGTTGTGACGGCTCACCAGCGCATGACGATCGATCGGTTTTTGCGCTGCTTGAGCGGGATGGGGAACCGCGATCAGCAGAAGTGCGAAAATGTATTTGTCCATCGTGGCCTTGAACATTCGAAATCAGTCGTGCCGTCCGCGATACTTTTTTTCGCCGGCGGTAACCCGCAACGTGATGGAATTTTCCTTCGGAGGAAGCGGACAGGTGGCAAATGGGGTGAACGCACACGGGGGATTTTGTGCGCGGTTGAAATCGAGAACGATTTTCCCGTCCTTCGGCTTTGGCGCATAAAGAAACCGCGATGCTTCGTAGGTCTCTTCGCCGGCGGTGAGATCAGTGAAGACAAAAAACAATTCATCGTCGCCTTCGTCGATCGGCAGCAGCTCAAAGGTCTGGCCGTCCCTGGTGAACACCGCTTTTCCCGGCACCGGAGTCGGCGCGGTCTGACCCAGCATGTTGGTCACATCAATCTCGCGCTGCGGATTAAATTCCACCCATTGCGCCTCGATGCGCCATGACGGATCGGTTGGAAAAAAATCGAGTCCGGCGAACTCCTTCAAGCGCGGCGAGGTGCGATCCTTCACGCGAATGAACAAGCTGCCGCCGCGTTCGATGACATAAAGACTGGCGGAGCCAAACACGACTTCGGTGGGTTTTTCCTCCCGATAAATCAATTCTGTCGGGCGGGCCGGTTGTCCATCGATGGTCACCAGGGCGCCAGGCGCGGGGGCGAAGAGGGCTTTTTCTCCGTCCACTGTAAGCTTGCCGAGATACGCGGGACCGGCGGCGAGATGAATCGAGTTATCCCCGGCGCTTCCGAGGGAATTTTCACCCGCTTTCAAAGGGTGAAGACCGATCAGTGCCAGCCACCCATCGGGTTTCGTAAGCCCCGCGGCGCGCTTCGCCTGCCAGTCATGGATGGATTTGGCGTACTCTCCAGCCGTCAGCTCCGGCGGCAAATCAGTGCGGGTGATCACCCGGGGATCGTTGTAGAATTCGCGCGCAAATTTGTTTTCTGCGGGACTCCATTTCACGTCCCAGCTCAGAAAGAAACGGCTGCGCGGGAAATTTTTGGCGAGCCCCGCGGAGAATCGGCGGAAGTCGAAATCCCCGGGCGGATTTGTCGATCCGTGCGGACCATATTCGGTGAAGCCAAAGGGCTTTTTCAAGGCGATCATTTCCGCGTAGCCTTTGATGTGCTCCGGATCGATCCCGTCCGTGTAGGCGTCGAGGCCGACAAGATCGATGTAGTTTTTGCCCGGATAAAAATCGGCGACCTGTTTGCCATGATTCGAACTGTATACCCAGATGAGATTATGCAGGCCCTTCGTCCCGGTGAAATAGGTGAACATGTGCTGCCATACCTTCGTGAAGGCTGCGGGTTTCTGTCCGCCCCACCAAAACCAGTTGCCATTCATTTCGTGAAACGGACGCCATAACACCACGACGCCGGCCGCTTGCAATTCCTGTAAACCTGCAGCGATGTCATCGAGTTGATGCATCCACCTCTCGTGGATGGGCGTGTTCGGAACCAAAAGGTCGGCAATGGCCACGCCTTTGTCGTTCAGTCCACCGCCTTCCGCGCGTGCCGGATTGTTCAAGTGCACACTGACGCTGCAGAGTCCGCCCGCGCGCCAGTAATCAATGAGCATCTTGTTCGGTATGCCTGTTTCGATCCACTGCTTTTTAAAAGCCATGTAGTCGACGCTGAGGAACGCGGGCCATTTTCCCGTCGCCGCGAAAATTTTGTCCGGCGCTTCCATGCGCGCGTCGGGGCCGTAACTGCAAAATTGTCCTGAGATAATTTTAAACTCGGGACTGCGGTCGAGTCGTTGGAAGTAGCCGAGAACCTCGCGACCACGTTCATTTAAGTGCGAATCCGCCGGCTCCTGGGACGAATCTGCCGCTCCGAGTGCAGCGCAGGAAAACAGCAAGGACGCGAGGACGAGGGTGGCACGGCGAAGCGACGTCATCCCGTGACACTGAACCATGATCCACCGCGTGCAAGAGTTTGAGCGCGGTGACCTCAATTCCTTTTCCCCGCTGGGGCCTTAAAACATGGCGTGTCCAGGGTTCACCGCTGTCACGCGTGGCGTTTAGATCAGGTCTGTCTTGCGATTGATATTCGCCGGAGACCAAACGCACCGACTACATGGTAAGTCATTTTACCGCCATGTTCCTGGCCAGGAAGTCTTCAACTTTGACGTACAAGTCGATTTTGTTCTTCAAATGCCGCACGCCGTCGGCCTCGTTCGCGTACGTCGCTGTTTCAACCGGAGTACGATTTCGTGAAACGATGGAAGCCAGTTCCCTGGTGTTCGATATGTCGACGGGGACATCGTATTCGCCATTGACGACGAGAATCGCGGAACGGATTTGGTCCGCGTGGCGAAGAGGGGCGATCGCATTCCATTTTTCCGGATCTTTTGATGGATCACCCAGTTTGGCTACCATGCGGGTAAAATACGAACTGCTGAATTTTGAAGAGCGATAGTCAGCGATTGATTTTCCCCAGTCTGCGACTCCGGAAATCGAAATGGCGCAGCGATAGAGATCAGGATCGTAAGCCGACCCCGACAAAGCGAGGAATCCACCAAATCCCGTGCCCATGATAGCCACGCGGCCTCGATCCACCAAACCAGACGCGACCAGCGCCTTGGTGGCATCGGTTACGTCTTCGTGCATTTTTGCGAAATCCCATTCGGCGGTGCTGGGAAACATCCACGATGATCCGGGTTCACCCCGGACATTTGGTTGAAGGACGGCATAGCCGCGGCTGGCGAGAAATTGCGCCTCTGCGTCGAATCCCCATGAAACACGAAAGTTGCGGGCGAGTACGACCAGCGGAGGCGGGTTTTGTTTTGATGCGCCAGTGGGCATCGTTACGAACGCGTCGAGTTGTTTACCGTCCCTTGTTTTGTATTTAATGACGCTCATGGGCTGCATCCGTTTAGGATCAATCCATGGAGCGGAATTCTTGATCAGGCCGGCGGAGTGTTTCTCCAAATCAACCCAGTTATAGGTTGGGGGCTGACGATCAGAAGAAACGGAGAGCAGCACCATTTTTCCCGCTTCGTCATTACCGATGATTCGCACGATTTGGCCGGGAAACAATCCGTCGACCAGCTTTTGAAGATTTCGATAAGCTTCACTAAACCAGACGACCGCTGGTGCCGCCCGGTCAAATACGGCACCCACGATGAGATGCGAAACCGGATCGCGATAGAGCCATGCATTTGCATCGTAAGCTTTATCCTGCACCAATACTTCGATTACTTTGCCGGTGGCGGCTTCCATCACTTCCAATGCGCGTGGTTTGTTATCTTTCCGTTCGCCGAGCACCACGATTTCCCCGGGATTATCCCCGCAATCTATTATGTCGATTTCGTCCAGATTTTCCGGGCAATCCTCCCACGTTTCGTCGTTGAGATGATGGAGTTTAAGAATGCCATTGGTTGAGCTGACTGCATATTGAAGTTTGCCGTCCTTATCTGCGAGATAACGAAGATCAAACCCTTCGGGAGTTTTTAGGACTGGATGCTTAAAAGTGATGTTTCGAACATTGTCTTCGGTCGCGCGATCCAATCCGCGCCAGGAGACATCGCTATAGTCAATAAATTTTCCGCTCTCGCGAGCTGCGTTAAGAGTGAGTACCTCCCCGTATTGACCCGTCACTTCACTCCCCCGGCTTATGGCAAACAAGGGGTGTAGTTTGTCTTTTGGCGGAACCGCAACCAAGCTACCGCTGATATTCTGGATAATGGGGTAGGAGGCGTGAAGTGAGCCCACCTTTGCACCGGCCAGGATGAAACCGCCCAATTTGTGCACACTGATACGATACATCAGGCGATTGTCGGTTAACCAACTGGGACCATCTATGTCGGTATCGCCGCGAGCGCCCATTGTTTCCATTTTTTGCGTTTTGAGATCATAGATCATCAAACTGGTGTGATCTTCCCCTGCGGCGATCACGGCTGCGATGTGCGTACCAGATGGATTAACAGTGGGCTGCTGCAAAAGCGGCGGCCGGAAAAAATCAATTACGGGAATCTTTTCATTGTCCGCCACGGGAGCGACGCGCTCGAGTTCGGAATTAATCGAAGCGGTGAGCAGGGACGCCGACGTCGTCAGGCTGACGGTGGCAAAGGCGATTCTTCGTTTCCACAGGGTCATGGATCGTGGGTAGTTCAGGGTTGGGGGTGCGTGTAACTCGTGGGTTCAGGCGAGTGACTTGAGGATTTTTGGACAAAATAACTTGGCCTGCAAGTTCCGTCCGGTGAGGAATTCACCCGGTCACCGGATTTTCCACCGGTGCGGGAACCGCTCGCGGGGTCGAGATACTCTATTGTTTCAAAGACAACCAATATCGCGAAAAGCGATTCTGGTTTCACATCAAACCTCAACTAATCCAACCCGAATTCACCGATGAAATCCCGCGCTCATTCCCGTCCCTCCCGTCGTTCTGCCCGCGCTCTTCCGCAAATGCAGGCGGAGCCTTCGCTGCCGTTTCCGGCTCAACACCAGCGTACGCCCGGTCTGGAGAGTAAACTGTCGCCCCGTCCACGTTGGTCGGCACCGCGCTATCGTGCGGCCGGAAAACTCGAGGGGAAAGTGGCCTTGATCACGGGCGGTGATTCAGGAATCGGTCGCGCAGTGGCGTTTTTATATGCCCGGGAAGGAGCCGATGTCGCCATCGCGTATCTGCCACAGGAACAATCCGACGCGGTCGAAACAAGACGCTCCATCGAAGCCCTCGGTCGCGAATGTCTGCTGCTGCCGACGGATCTTTCCCGGGCGGCGGCCTGCGCGGCCGTGGTCCAGAAAACCGTCTTCTATTTCAAGCGCCTCGACATCGTCGTTTCAAATGCGGCGCACCAAAGCCACAAACCGAGTGTTGAAGACGTCACCGAAAAAGAATTGGAGCTGACCTTCCGCACCAACGTTTTCGCGTACGTCCATTTGGTGAAGGCGGCGCTTCCCCATTTGAAACCGGGCTCCGCGATTATTGCGACGAGTTCGGAGACCGGCATTCTCGGCACCGAAGGATTGCCGGATTATTCCTCGAGCAAAGGCGCGATCAACGCCCTGACAAAAACACTCGGCATGGATCTGATCAAGCGGGGCATTCGGGTGAATGCCGTGGCCCCTGGCCCGGTGTGGACGCCCCTCAATCCTTCCGACAAAGGCAAAACCGCGAAGGAGACGGCGCATTTTGGGGCGACTTCTCCCATGGGCCGCCCCGCCCAACCGGAAGAGCTGGCGCCGGCCTATGTCTTCCTCGCTTCGGAAGGTGATTCATCGTTCATTACTGGCACGGTGCTGCAAGTGATGGGTGGCGAAACTTCCGGCGGCTGATCACGGGGTTCGCTTTTGTTCGTCGGGTGCATCGAGCGCGCTGAAGTCGCGTCCGCCGCGGCTCAGCGTCGCCACGCGCGTAAATTCCGCACCCAAAAACACAATTTGCGCGGCGTAGTACGACCACAACAATAGTACGATTAACGAACCCGCGGCTCCGTAGGCCGACGTCAGGGCGGCGCGACTGAGATAGAAAGTCAGGAAAGTTTTTCCGGCGGAGAAAAGAAATGCGGTGACGGCGGCACCGAACCACACATGACGCCATGGAATCGGTCGATCGGGAAGGAGACGGAAGATCAGAGCGAAAAGAAACGTCACCACTCCGAGCGAAAATATCAGGTTGCCGATTTGAATTAGCGCCACCGGCAACTCGACAAGGCCAACCATTCGGGTCTCCATCCAGCTGATCGCCGCACTTGCGATCAGGGAAACCAGCAGCAGAAATCCAGTAACCAATACCGTCGCGAGCGAGAATAGCCGTCGTTTCAAAAACCACCTCCAACCCTGGCCCGGCAGCGCTTCAACCCGCCAGATGGAATTAAGTGCGTCCTGCAGATGGCGGAAAACTCCAAATGCGCCGAACACTAATGTGAAGGTGCTCAGGACGGTGGCCACCATTCCCGTATTGGTCGCCGCTGGATTTTGCACGGACTGGATCGCAGAGCTCGCGGGACTTCCTGCGAGATTATTGATTTCTGCCAACACACGTTCGCGCGCGGTGGCTTCGTCAAAAAGAATTCCCGCTGCAGCAATGGCCAGGACCATCAATGGAGCTACTGCGATTGTGGTGTAGAACGCGAGCGCGGCACCGAGCCGCGTGATATTGTCGTCGACGAACGCTTTAATGGTGCGTGATACCACCCGGCTCAGGCGCGTCAGGGGTCTGAGCTGGGCACTGGCTGCGGGCGAGGCCTGGTGACCTGGTGTAGCCGCAGGGGAAGGAGCAGGCAGGTTTGTTTGCGTATCAGGTGATGGACCTCCAATGGACTCCTCAGTGTCTGTTTTTGCGCCGCCCATGGAACCTCAGGACGTTTGCTGCGTTAAAACAGGGGAACTCTTTTTTTTCGCAAAGGTACTACCAGAGGGCAGGACGCCGCCTCAGTACGAAAGAACTATCATTCAACCGCACTCACCCATGACCACAATGCAACTCATCCAAAGGAAAATCGCCGAGCAACTGTCTGATCTCTACGAGGCATTCTTTGCTGCACAGGAGCGTTTGGAGGAAAATGATTACGTCGTATCCGCCCGCAGATTGGCAAAGCCCCGGTCACCGCGAACCGCAACCCTCGGGAACTGCGAACCGCATATTTCCTAGCTGGGCATCGGGCGATTCACGGAAAATCCCATCGAGCAAGCCCTGATCAGAGGCGTAGGGCATTCTCTGATTTTTCGATGACTATAAAACGCCTTCCGCCCACGCCGGAAGCTCCACGCGGCGGTCTTTTGCAAAATCGCTGAGCAGGGTTTGCAGCCAGGGTCGCGTGCAGCTGATGTCGCTGGCCTGAAAAAATTTTTTATCCCCGGTACTTTCCACGCGGTAATTTGCCACTTTGATTCCGATCGGATTGGGCTCGCCGTGGAGAAGGCACGAGACCTCGACGGTCTTTTGTCGCGAATCAATTTTCAATTTTTGTACCTCGCCGTACCGCGCAATCTTGCTGTTCACGTAGAACTGCGCGGCGCGGCTGGTCATGGAGTCTTTGGCGGCATTGAACATTGGGAAATAAGAGAGGCAGTGTGAGAGAAATGACAACCGCTACACCTGCCTAGGAGTTAGTAGGCAAAACCCACCGGGCAGTTCCCGTTGTGCGTCCGGATTGGGCAGTCCCCGAACCCGTCTGGGAAAACTGTGTCAGTGAATGTGCCGGGTGCTGATTTCGTTCCGGCAATTCCACCATGAAAATGCCGACTGTCCATCTGAAGCGTTATCGCGAAATCGTCGCCTTACTCTGGAAGTACGGCCGGTCGGACGTTGTTCAACAAATGAACACGGCGGAGGGCTTCGGCACCGACGAGAGTGTCCTGGCGACCGAAGGCAATACAGGTACTGGAGGGAAGCCCACGTCTTCCACGGGCACGCCCGAAAGTTTTGTGGACGATTTGGAGGCAATGGGGCCGACCTACATCAAACTTGGGCAAGTGCTGGCAGGGCGCCCCGACCTTCTGCCCGAAAATTATCTGAAGGCGCTTGAGCGCCTGCAGGATGATGTGAAGCCGTTTTCCTACGACGAGGTGGAGCAGATCGTGATGGCGGAACTGGGGGTGAGAATTTCCAAGGCATTTTCTCGTTTCGACATCGAGCCCTTGGCAGCGGCGTCACTTGGCCAAGTGCATGGGGCGGCGTTGCGGGACGGACGTGAGGTGGTCGTGAAGGTGCAACGTCCGAATATCCGGCAGCAAATCGCCGATGATTTTGACGTGCTGGCCCAAATCGCAGGATTTCTCGATGGCCACACCGACATGGGTAGAAAGCATCGTTTCGTAAAGTTGTTGGATGAATTTCGCGTCACGATTCAGCAGGAACTAAACTACGAGCGGGAGGCACATAATCTGGTCACAGTGGGCAAAAACCTGGAAAAGTTTCCCCTGATTCAGGTGCCGCAGCCGGTGCCAGGATACTTTACCCGCTCTGTGCTTACGATGGATCAAGTCAGTGGGCAGAAAGTAACCGCGCTTGGCCCGCTTGCGCGCATGGATTTGAAAGGGGCGCCGCTCGCAGAAGAGTTGTTCAAGGCGTACTTGCAGCAGGTACTGGTTGACGGTTTGTTTCACTCGGATCCACATCCGGGGAATGTATTTGTCACTAACGATGGGAGAATTGCGCTCATCGATCTCGGACAGGTCGGTCACGCCGGTCCGGCGATGCAGGAGAGTTTGTTGAAAACGCTCATCGCGATCAGTGAAGGGAATGGGGAAACCGCCGCGGAAATCGCGATTCGTATCAGTGAAAAATCGGAGAATTTCACCGCACCGGAGTTCCGGAGAAAAATTACGCAGCTGGTCGCATTACGACGCGATCAGGGTTTGGAACAACTCAACGTCGGACGATCGCTCCTCGACGTCTCGACGATCGCGCGGGACAATGGGCTGATCGTTCCGAGTGAACTGGCGTTGTTGGGAAAAACGCTGCTGCAACTCGATGAAGTGGGTCGCATTCTCGATCCGGCGTTCGATCCCAATGCCTCGATCCGTCGTAACGTTTCGGAATTAATGACGCAGCGCATGCGCAAGGACCTCACGAAGGGAAATATCTATAGCTCTCTCCTGGAAGCGAAGGATTTCATGACCGGACTGCCGACGAGATTGAACCGGATCATGGACGCGGTCACGAACTCGGAATTGGAAGTCAAAGTAAAGGCGACCGATGCGAAAGTGATGCTCGATGGCATGCAAAAGATCGCGAATCGAATCACCATGGGCGTCGTCCTCGCGAGCTTGGTGGTGGGCGCCTCGCTGCTGATGCGGGTTCAAACAAATTTTCAACTTTTCGGTTATCCGGGACTGGCGATTCTTTGCTTTATTGCCGCGGCTGCGGGAGGTTTCTGGTTAGTCATCAGCATTTTCGTGCAGGACTATAAGAGCTGGAAAAAATATATTCGATAGAATGCTCTCGAGCTGTCCGGCCAAAGAATTCAGGAACCGGCGTGGTCTAGGGACTACTATATTGAGAGCGCGAAGTTTTTGCGTTCTCCACCTTTCAACCCCTCTGCCATGAATACACTCGTCGAAGTTGCCCCTGTCGCTGCCGTAGGATATTCCATTCTGTATATGATTTTCGGAGGTGGTTTGCTCGGGGCGGTTGTGATATTTATCATCGCAAAAATGTTCGGCAAATAGTTCGGACTGTTTCCATGAAACAGCCCGAAACAGCGCTCCCGGCCAATGCGCCGGGCGCCAGCGAGGTGGGTGTGGGCGGTGGTACTCCGCAGGCAAATGTGGCAGGGGATGCCGGCACCAACGGAGTTACGGAGAACGCAGCTCGCGTTTCATTGGGTCTTGGAGAAAACCAGAAAATCAAATTTGCAATTTATAGCTCTCTGGAAAATTTATCGGTACGTGGTTGGAAAGTGACCGATTCGCATATCATTTTGTTTGGAAAAACCAGGTAACCAGGATTCTGGACCGCCTCCTGGCGGGTTCGGGGAATCGAAACGGAGAAAAACGCACCATGAAAAATACGCGTAATCCCAAGAGTGGGAAAATTATCAAACGCGATCAGGCGGTCGGCCTGACCGACGAGGTGGACATTGAGGAACGTGCCCGCGAAGACGCCAGTATCGAAGGACGTCGCGACGTAAGCGGTGCGGATCGCCACCAGGCTGAACTGGAACTGGAGGGCGATGACATTCCCCCGGTAACAGACGAGGATGCCGAGGGGACCAGTTCTCTGTCGCGCGATCCCAGTGAGCCGGCGTCAATTCCCGGCCGCCAGATTAAGGATCGGGAAGGAGAAGACGAACAACTGGCTACGGAGCGGCTCGTCGCCGAAGGCGTTAACGAAGCAGAACACGATCAAATGCTGGCGGCGCGACGGCGAAAGCAGGAGTGAGCGCGATGCGCGGTTGATCTCTTCTGGCGACCGACTTGTAGCTTGTTCAAAAGCGATCGGAATTATCGAGGCACGCTAACGTCATGGTCGCCTGTAAACAGGCTCCTACAGGGAGACTGGCGTTACGGTTGCGCGGCTTTGCCCGGCTTCTCCGCGTGAACTTTAGGGTCACCGGGGCTGCAGCTGGGCGCGAGGGCCGCTATCACCAACACGAGAAAAATAATTACGCACGTTTTCACGGAGCTGCCTGATGCATCCTCAGTGCCATGAGCGGCCGAAGATTCAATCGACTGAACTCAAGAGCGTTAAGAAACCGGGACGATTTGTGACGCCGAAAAATCGCGAGGTCAGTGCGGTAGTGGGACTGCAAAGTGCAAGGCATCGATGGATTTCTGGCGACTGCTCGCGAGCTAAGTTTGGATGTAGCAGCGGTGGTAACACCGCTGGCCAGCCGTCTGACGACGGCTGCTACGTGACCGGTGTAACTGGTTCGGTGACGAGAGTTGACCTCCAGCCAAACATCCCAATTTTCTTCGCAGCCCCTTTATTTCAACAGCTCCCGCAGATCCGCCACGCTGAGTTTGGCGGCGGCTTCGTCGCTCGCTTCAAATACGTCGGCGAGCAGCGCACGTTTCGTATCCTGTAACGTCATCACCTTTTCCTCGACGGTTCCCGAACAGATCAGCTTGTAGCTGGTGACTACTTTCGTCTGTCCGATGCGATGGGTGCGGTCCGTCGCTTGCGCTTCGGCCGCGGGATTCCACCACGGGTCGTAGTGAACCACCACATCTGCGCCGGTGAGATTCAGGCCGGTGCCGCCGGCTTTGAGCGAAATGAGAAACACGGGGATGCTTTCGTCGCTCTGGAATCGATCGACGGCCGCCTGCCGGGCTTTGGCTGACATCGAACCATCGAGGTAACAGTGGGTGACCTCTTGTTCATTAAGCTCCTCGCGCAACAATCCGAGTAGTGAAGTGAATTGGGAAAACACGAGCATGCGATGTCCTTCATCGATGCTCTCTGCCAGTAGCTCACGAAACGCGTCGAGCTTCGCGCTTTCAGCTTTTTCATTTTCAATCAATCGCGGATCGCAGCAAATTTGGCGTAGTCGCAGCAATTGAGTGAGGGTCGCCATGCGCATCCGACCTTCCGAAGCGCCCGTCGTCGCAAGTTTATAGAGTTCCTGCTCGGTCTTTTCCTGCATGCGGCGGTACAGGGCGGCCTGTCCCGGGGTGGGTTCGCAATAAATGATCTGCTCGATTTTTGGCGGCAGTTCGGGTGCGACCACCAGTTTTGTGCGGCGTAAGATGTAGGGCGCCGTTTGAACCCGGAGGCGTTCGTCGTACCACGCGCGATCAGAGCCGCGAACACCAGCAGGCACGGCAGCGAGAAATCCGGGCATCAGGTATTCGAAAAGCGAACGGAGATCTTCGAGGGAATTTTCCAGTGGCGTGCCGGTGAGTAGAAACCGTCCTTTGCCACGTAGCGTGCGCAGCGATTGTGCCGCTTGTGTGCGGCGATTCTTCAAGTGCTGCGCTTCGTCGCCGAGAATCACGTCGAATTCAAGTGATGTGAATAGCTCATCGTCGCGGGTGAGTGTACCATACGACGTGATGATCAAATCGCAGTCGGCGAATTCGCCGGGCTTGGTTGCGCGGCGATCACCGTGATGAACGAGGGCGCGGAGTTGCGGGGTAAACCGCGCGGCTTCACGGCGCCAGTTTTCCATTAGCGACGCGGGACACACGACCAGAAATGGCAGACACTGATCCGACGCCGGACCGCGCGATGACGCGGGACGGGCGTGTCGCGCGGCGAGCAGGCCGAGTGCCTGCAACGTTTTGCCAAGGCCCATTTCGTCGGCAAGAATACCGCCGAGCTTCTGGCCGTAAAGATACCACATCCACGCGACGCCGAGCTTTTGGTAGGGGCGGAGCGTCGCTGCGAGATCAGGCGGGAGGGGCGCGGGTGAAAGCGTGGAAAGCTGGAGCAATGCCTCGCTCCGTTCGCGCCAGGTGGCGGGCGGTTGGAAATGCGGCGTCGCTTCGGCGAGAATTTCCTGCGCTTCAGCAACGCGTGCCCGCACAATGCGATGCTGGCGGCGCAATCCGCCGGCCGCTTCGCGTTCACCGGCCAGGGCTTGGTGGGCCGCCTGCAATTTTGCGAGACGCGCAGGATCGACGAGGTAAATTTCCCCGTTGTTTTCGATGTATCCGCGGCTCGTGTTTACCGCACTGAGGATTTCATTTTCCGATGCTTTGCCGGCTTTGAGTGCGAGCGTCACGTCGTAGCCTTCGCCTTGTTCCTGCACCTCGGCTACGACGCTGACTGGGCGGATGTGCCTGGTGTTACGCTCGAAATTTTCAGTGAACTCGGCACCGTGGTGTTCGCGAAGTTCCGTGCCGTACGTGGCCAGGAAATTCAGGGCCTTGTGCCGGTTGCGCAGCCAGAATTTTCCGTTGGTCGGTTCGAGAATGAAACCATGCCGCCGCAACAGATCCCAGACTTCCTGATAGTTGTCCGCATCGCGCGAAGGAAGCGTGATGGCCAGAAAATGTTCTGAACCGTCGACAATCATCGGTTTCCAATCGGGCTCCGACGATGGCGTGGGCTTGATGGGGGAAATGGCCGGCGGAATTTTTTCGGAAAGAGCCGGAAGCGGGGTTGCCACCGCCAGATGTTCGTCGACGCCGGCAAGATCCCCACCATTCCACGTGATCGGTTTTGCCGGCTGATTGATCCAAAAGAAAACAGGCTGCCCGGTCAGGGCGTCGGTCAATTCACCGAGTTGCGTACGCGTGAATTGTAGAAATGAAACCGTAGAAGGTTTCGCGCCGATGCGCTGCAGAATGGCGAGGGCGGCGATCAGAGAGGGTGGCGGTGTTGCGGTGAGATCCATCTCCAGCCTGATGGCAACCGCGTCGCGTTTGGCCGCGGCGGCGAGATTGGGAGGAAGCAAAATGCGGAGCATGGAATGCGGCGACGTGGATGCGCGGCGTCGGAGTATCCGGGCGACGCGGTTGCGATAAATGTATGATTTATTTCGCCGTTGTGATGACGGCAGCTGCAGGTGGATTTTCCGCCCATTCGCGCACCCATTGGCGCGCGAGGCGGCCGGACTCAGTGAGATCGCCGTCTTTCCAACCGCCATGCCTGGATGCGCGCGGCAAAATAATCGAAGCGGTTTCGTGCTTGGTGTAGATCGCCCAATTGCAATGACTGATTTCCCATTTGCGCATGAAGTCCATCCACGTCGCGGTCGACGCGGGATCGAGACCACCTTGGCCCGAAGCATCGCACGTTCCCCATTCGGTTACGAAAATCGGCAATCCCTGATTCATCGCCGTGACAGCCTTGTTGCGTAGTTCCTGTTTGTGAGTGCCGGCGTAGAAATGAAGCGTGTAAGCAATATTGTCGGCGTGGATCGGATCTTTGGCCGCGATGTCGACATCCTGGGACCAGTTTGGCGTGCCGACGATGATCAGGTTGTCCGGGTCAATGGCGCGAATCGCGGCGATGACTTTCTCCGCGTAGGGTTTGACGTCCTTGTCCCATGTGAGCCCGGGAGTCGGTTCGTTGAAAATTTCATACATCACGTTGGAGTGACTGCCATATTTGCGGGCCATCTCTTGAAAAAATGCGATGGCGAGGTCCGTGTGTTTGGTGGCCTCGTGATCGTGCCAGTCGATGAGTACGTAGAGGTCGGCCGCAATGGCTGCGTCGATGACCTTGCTCACGCGTTTCTTTTCCCCTTCCGGATTGCTGAGGTAACCGTCGGGTTTGATGCCGAGCGCTGCGCGCACGATGTTGGCCTTCCAGTCTTGCTTCAACCAGTTGACGACCTCGGCATTGTAGTAAGGGCGTGCTTCCCATTGGCTCCAACCGAAGCTGACTCCTGCGAGGCTGACAGGCTTCTCGTCTGCTCCGACGATTTTGTTTCCTTTCACGTGGAGCAGGCCGTGCGCGGTGACTGGTCCATCGGTGGCGGGAGCGGAATTTGCAACCGATTGACTGGCGCATCCGGCGAATCCGAGTAACGCGAAAACTAGGCAAAGAGATTTCATTGGAAGGGGAGGGACGCAGCGACGGTGCAGAGGGACATGCGAAGCGAATCCGCCCGCTTGGCAAACAAAACGATTCGCGAACCAAAACAAATCAGGGTTCGACGAGAACGGGCATCCCGACCCACGCGAGGCTCAGCAAGGTGCGCGCGTCCCAATTGGCGACACGAAAACAGCCATGGGATTCGGTGCGACCGACCTTTTCCGGTTCGGGCGTCCCATGAATTCCGTATCCGGGGCGATCGAGACCAATCCATGCGACGCCGACTGGATTGTTGGGACCGGGCGAAATGATGAGTCGATGCGTGAGTTCATTCGCTTCCGGCGATTCGGGAAAAACCGCGGGATCGAAGGTGTAATTGGGATCGGGAATTACGACGGTCACATGCAGTTCTCCGACCGGCCGCTTTTCCACGTTGCGCGCGATGCTCACCGGACAATGGGCGATCACGCGTCCCGTGTCGTCGGTCACTTCGAGTTCATGTTCGGCGAGGCGGATATGAAACAGCGCGGCATGGCCGGAAAGAGTGGCGCGCTCCACCGCGGGAACCTGGATGCTGGTGCCCGGCTGAATGGCGTTCCAATCGATCTTCGGATTCAATTTCTTCAGGAAATTCGGACTCGCGTGATAGCGTTCTGCGGCGGACTCGAGCGCGGAACCATAGGCGAGGGCGGTTTGCTCGGATTTTTCAACCCAGGTCACGCCCACGGGCTGAAGTTTTTCCAATTCATCAATGACGAAAATGTGTTCGGTGAGCGCGGGGGCAGTCAGCAGAAGATTCTCGCGTGTCGCGCCATCCAGTTCGCCGCTCTCCTCCAGATTCGAGCTCCGTTGAAATGCACGCAACGCCGCGGCGGATTGAGGGCCCCGCACGCCGTCGATCGAGCCTCCGGAAAATCCGCGCCGCGCCAGCTCGACCTGCGCTTCGAGCCAGTTTGTGACTGGGCGCGGTTCATTTTCCACCGGTGCCGGATCTTCGATTGCCGGGGTGTCCTCCGGACGAATGATTTTGGGCGGATGCACGACGGTTTCCGCTTCAAGCGAGCAGGACACGCAGAGCGTGACGAGCAAGGCGAGGCCGCGGACACCATGGGGCAACATCCGCGCGACAATGGTTGAGTGTGGTGAAATGAAAATGCAGAAATCGCAAAAAACGTTTGGGCAGACTGGCGTTTCGGCCCTTGTACACCAGCGTGCGGGGAATGAAACATCGATGTCTTACCCCCTTTGTTTTCGTTATCGGGATCGCGACGGCGCAGCTTTGCGCTGAAAATTTCACGGTTATCCCTCTCTGGTCGGACGGCGCGCCCGGTTTTGCCGGACGCAAAAATGAACCCGAGGAGGCGAAGGACTATTGGGTCAAAAGCGTCCACAATCCTTCTCTGACGGTCGTGTTGCCGCCCAAAGGCAAGGCGAACGGGACGGCGGTGGTGATCTGCCCCGGCGGCGGTCATCGTGAGCTGGTTTTTAACCGCGAAGGAATCGAGCCCGCACAGTATTTTGCCCATTTGGGAGTAACCGCATTTGTTTTAAAGTACCGGCTGGCGAGGCAGCAAGGGTCGCCGTACAAACTAGAGGAGGACACTTTTGCGGACATCAAGCGGGCGATGCGGATCGTGCGCAACAGGGCAGGTGAGTGGGGCATCAATCCTGATCGGATTGGCATCATGGGTTGGTCCGCCGGTGGCGAAGTTGCCGCCATGGTTTCGTATCGCCCGGTGACCGGCGATCCGACTGCGGTTGATCCGATCGACCGTGCAGACGCGAAGCCGAATTTTGAGATCTCCATTTATCCGGGCGGTTATGGCACGCCTGAGACCGTTCCTGCCGGCTCGCCGCCAGCATTCTTTCTGTGTGCCAACGATGATCAGGGCCCGGCGAAGACGATTCCGATCATGCTGGAGAAATACCGTGCGGCCGGAATTCCGGTGGAGGTCCATATCTATGCGGAAGGCCACCATGCCTTTAACATGGGTGATCGATCGGATCTGGTTTCAATTCGAGCCTGGCCGCAACGAATGGCAGACTGGCTGGAAGATCGCGGACTGCTGCGACCGGCTAGGAATGGGACTTCGCCCACTGGCAAGTAATCAAAGGGTGACGGCTACCGTGACGTCAGATGCCATAATCCGCACAAGGTGCATCGGTAAGCGGTGCGTTGACGCTCAATTCCAGCAATCATAGCGGCGTCCAACGCATCGCCTTGGCTGCGATAGCGTCGCTTGCTGGTGCACTGTCGTTTCCGTTCTTCCTTAGTGGGCTTTTTCATGACCGGTAACGGCCCAGATGGTGGTAATAAGGCAGGACGGAGTGAATCTTAATGAATGGCTTTGGTTGAATCCTTCTCAGGAATGAGTCCGGCTAAGCGATGTGCCATCAGCCGAATGTCATATATTTTATGCGTAAGTAATTTGATATTAGCATCTAAAACTATAGTTTCTGACCGCTTGCCAAAATGAAATTCTCGCGCACCGTTGTCGCCGAAGGAAAGCGCTGGGTGCTTTCCGGACGTTAATTGAAATCGCCTGGACCGTTTGCAGGAAAGGGCACTTACCGCCGCCTCAAGCGGCAATAAAAGGACGAGACGTCATGCTGACTATCGCCATCGCAGTCGCCTGGTATTCCGTTGCTATGATTTACCTCATGGCAGCGACCGATCGCCGGAAGCGCTGTTACTAAGAAAACAACGCCGCCCCAAGGGATTTCCCTTGGGGCGGTTTTTTTTGGCCGGTTCAAATGGCCCGGAAAAATGATTGCTGAGGTAGGGCGGGACCGCTGGGTCCGCCGTGAATGTCGTTACAGCGCGCTAGGCCTGTTGATGCGTGCCCGCATCCCGGTATTTGTCTACGCATCGTTTGCTACATGCGAGGCGATCGGTCGCGTCCCACCCGCCGAAAGAGAAATATCATCCGGCGATTTGTATAACTGCTTCTGTCACATCGAAAGATTTCCACTCGCGTCCGGCGCTTTTGCTCCCCTAATTCATTCGGAATGGCTACTCCGCTCAAGGCATCCCAGACACCCGCGCCGACTCAAGACTGCCCATGTGGCAGTGGTAAAAAATTTGGAGACTGCTGTCAGCAGATCCTTACCGGCAGTCGGGTGGCTGCCACCGCGGAAGAGTTGATGCGGGCGCGGTTCACCGCCCACGTGGTGCACGATTTTCGCTTCCTTCACGAGTCATACCGGCCTACGGCGGGCAAACCGTTTGTAGAAGATGAAGGTGAACCCGCCGTCGCATGGACGAAGTTGGTGGTTCACGGACATGAGCTTGGGAGCGATCCCGACAAAGCTTTCGTCGATTTTTCGGCTTACGGAACCGAGGACAAAGTTGAAAAAGTGCTGCATGAGAAGGCCGAGTTTGTGCGCGTCAATGGTGCCTGGCTTTACAATCGCGAAGCGCGCTTGGGCCCCGCGCCCTATAAATCGACCGCTCCCAAAGTGGGGCGGAATGATCCGTGCCCCTGTGGCAGCGGTAAGAAATACAAACATTGCTGCCTCCAAAAAGCATAGCAGTCGATCCATTTGCCGGTTGCGGGGGTCTGCGTCTTGGCTAGTTTCCCATCAGGAGAAGACTATGAAATCACTACCCTGGGTCTCTTTGGTTCTGCCGGTTTTGTTGCTTTCAGCGAACGCGGGCGAAGTGAAGCCTGGCGACGCGATGATCGATGTCCGTCTGAATTTGGGCGCTCCTCGCGGTGAAGCACACGTGGGCGATCGCGAAATTTTCTATTATGACCGCGGAGAAATTGAGGCAAGAGCCGGGATAGTCACCCACACTTCTTTGCGGTCCGAAGCGGAGCAGGCGGCACTGGAAACGAAGCGATCGCTTGAAGCCACACGTCTGCGGGAAGAACGTGAAATTCGTCAGGCTCGCTTGAATGCTGAAGGAGAGGAACTCAAAGCGCGCAAACTTGCGGACGCGTCATTTCGGACGTCACCGCTCTCGTATCAAGTGGCATTTTGGGAGGATTTTTCCCGACGTTATCCCACCGTAGCGAGCGCCGAACCGCTGCTGGAAGCGCGCATCCGTCTGGCGGGAGAAACGGAAGATAAACGCAAACAACTTGAGCAGGCGCAGCATCTCGCAGAATTAGAAGCTCGTGTCACAGCCGCGGAAAACGACGCGCGCGAAAATCGCCTGTTCGATCAACAGCGTTTGGGCGCGGTACGCGGTTATTCTCCTTACCTGAGCTATTCATCGTATCGTGGTTCTCGCGACTATTGTCCGCGCCCCGAGCCATTGAAAAGCGTGACCCGTCTGTACGAATATCCAGTGCCTTACGCCACCTCTCCAGGAATGCCGCCAGTGCAACCGGTCTATCGGAAGGAAACCACTGGCTCGACCATCGGCCTCAGTATTTTCGAAGACACGCCCTTGGAGAATCGTCCGCAGTATTCACCCTCATATCGTCGTTTCTGATTTTCAGAAACGGTTTCGATTAATCGCCCCGTGGACGCGGCCCGTGCCGCGACGTTTTGTTTTCCCGCGATTTACTGTGATCGCAGGAATAAATATCGTTCCCGCGAAGTGGCTTTGCCGGCCGCGAACCCTTGCCGGAACTAGACGAGCCGAGATCCCCGTAGTGAAATCCCGACTCATCTTCATAGCCGACCTCCGCATGCCTGATCGCGCGCAATAACACCAACGTGAGGGCTGCGCCGGACAGAAAAAATCCCGCCAAGGACCACGGAATGGTGGCATTCAGGAAAATAGATACGTCCCCGGTCATGCGTCTGTAGACCGAGCGACTATCAGTAGGTTCGGGAATGATCGAGAGTTATGCTGTTTTGTGCTTAAATACCCAAAAACTGCGGTGATTTTTTGGACCCTCGTGAGCCTTAGGCCTCACGTCGGCCCGGTTAACTATCCTCAAGCCGTACACTATGTTTGAGAAGAAATGGTTTGAGTTCGGCTACGCCAAAGTCGGCGAGGATCTCCCCGTGCCAATCCAAAACGGGCGCTTTGGTTTGATGCGAAATCCGTTTCATTTCCTCCGCTGCCGATTCGTCCTGACTCACGTTTTTTTCCCGAAATCCGATTCCGTTGTCAGAGAGAAACGAAATAACTTCGGCGCACCACGGGCATCCCGTTTTCACATACAAAATCGGCAGTTCGTCTTGCATTCCAATATGGACCATCAAGACCGGCGGCGGTTCGCGCGAGCGGCGAAAATTTCAATCGATGACGGCATGCATTCGAATTCTATAACCAATCCGACTTCACGTGCGAAGTCGGGATGTTCACGTTGGCCGCTGGCTGGTGTGGTGTTTTCAAGCCCTGTCATCCCCGTTCACTGTCATTCTGAGCGCAGCGACATCAGCATCCACGCGTTCGCTGCCGATGGGATCATCGATTCCATGGATGTAATACCAGCCTGCTGGTTAGACTTCACTGCTTTCAGAATTACAAACCAAGTTTGAAAACACGCCTTAATGTTCTCCCGGGATTTTTTCGGGCGCGACACTAGGATTGATCGTCCGGGTCACTCGCGTGAAGACCGGTGGTTCTGCATCCTCAACCACAAGGTCTGTCTCGGCGACGATTGTAACGTCCTCAAGAGTGACACCCCGAATAGGCCGGTCGGGAAGGCCGATGATTTTTCCGGCGTTGCGTGCACCGGTGGCGGTAACGTGGTCGATGAGAATATCGCGGATTTCGGGAATTTTTGCCGGATCGCCTTTGAAATTGGGGCGGTTGTTATCGACGTAGTTCAGCTGGAGTGTAATCGGATTCGCCACGTCTTTCATTGTGATTTCTGTGTAGCGGATTTGCTCCACGAGGCCGCCCGCTCCCCGCATTGATTTGATCCGGATGCCGTTGTCGCTTCCCGTAAAGTTGCAGCGGCGAACCAGCATCCGGCTGACGCCCGCCGAGGTTTCAGAGCCGATGGAAATGCCGTGTCCATGCGCGATCGTGCAGTCTTCGATCAGTACATTGTGGCCGCCGGACTTGATTACGATGTCGTCATCGCCCGTATCGATGTCGCAATGATGAATCCACGCATTTGTCACCGGTCCCGGATCAATTGCGTCAGTATTCGGCGCGTTGAACGGAGCGCGAACTTTCACCCGCTCGATGGTCAGTTCCCGAATGTCACGGGGAACCAGATGAAACATGGATGAGTTACTCAACGTAATGTCGGCCACCAGCAGTCGTTCGCAGCCATTGATCACTACCAGGTGAGGGCGGCGATAAACAAGTCGTCCGGGGGCGGCTCGCGCAGCTCGCTCCGACCACGCCCACCAATGCGCGCCGCTTCCATCGATGGCCCCGTTGCCGGTAATCGCCACATCGTGCAGGTTTTTGCCGCTGATCAGGGGATCCGGGGTTTTAACCGCACTGGCTTCAGCCTGTGAATGGAGCGCGTCGGGATCAGGCAGGCCGAGATCCGCGAACGTGTCGGGCGCCTGGATCATGGCACCTTCGTCGAGATGAAGATCGAGATTGGAACAGAGAACAAATGGCGCCGTACGGAAAATTCCCTTTGGCACGACGAGGCGTCCTCCTCCCGCTGCTTCGATTGCCTTGATCGCCTGCTTGAATGCTTCCGTGTTGAGGGTGTGTCCGTCGCCCACTGCGCCATAATCCGCGAGTGAAAAAACGCGATTGGGTATTCGGGGCAGTGCGGGGCGAAGATTCTCAATCCGGGCGACGTCGACCGGATTGGCCGACGCCGGCGGTGTGACGAGATGAGCCAGACCAAGCGCCAGACCGAGCATCAGGGCGGGGTAACTTTGCATATAATCAGAGACGCTTTCAGTCTGCTGGCGGTGACCGTTACTTTACCGGGATCGCGTCGATTTCGTGTTGTAGCCGTACGATTACCGCCTCAGCCGCCGTGACCGATGCGGATTTAAAGGTTTCTCCTCGAACGTAGCCCACAAACGGCAGCCATGATTCCGAACGAAGCTGGCGTTTTTGTTGGATGAGGGAAAATACGGGATCCGCTTGAATCTGTGCCACAGAGTCCGCCGGCAGGCTGTAACCCATGCTTTGCAGGATGGTGCGGGCAATCAGCCGGTGACCTTCGTCGTTTGGGTGAACGCCATCGGGTGCAAAAGTGAAGTTCGGATCATTGCGCCGTTGCGCGGATAGCGCCGATAAAAATGCGCCATGCACATCGCTTACCGTTACGGCTGTTTCGTGAATCGCCAGCTCGGTGCGCGCGTATTCGGCGAGAACGTCGTCGTAGCCCTCGTAAGGTTTGCTGTAACCAAATTCCGGATTCGCCTTCGACACCGTTTTTGACCGAATCGACAAGGCATCAAACACCGGCGGTGTAATCAACATGAGCGGGGTCCCGGTTGCGCGGACCTGCGCGATCAGATGCGAGATTCCTTCTTTGAAAGCGGCCAACCGTTCATCGGAGGGCGGATGATAAATGCCATCGTTCATCCCGTAACAGGCGAGAACGACTTGCGGCTTGGTCATCTTCAACGCGCGATCCAGCCTTTCCAGCACGCAAGGGCGTGGGAACGGATGACTTTTTTCGGAAAGGCCCGAAGCGGTCTCGCTCGAAAGTCCGATGCTGATGATGTCGATCTTTTGCCCCGGCGCGTGGTGGTGCAGGTAGTATTCAAGGTAGCTGACGTAGCGTCCGTCCTGCGTAATGCTGTCACCGAGAATTAGGATGCGAGTCGGACCGCCGCCAAGGAAAGAAGCGTCATTCGCCGTATTCGCCGCAAGGCATGTCCCGGCTGAAGCGACGACAACGAAAATTAAAAGTGTGGAAATACGACGGTGGAATGAATTCACGGGTGTCCTGGGTTGCGATTCGAAGGGCGGGGAGGCAAGGGTCACAAATTTAAAGCGAGCCCATTGAAGGCATTTTTGCGAACTTTGCGACCTCGCTGTGGTTATTCGAAACGTGATTTTCCGTGAACGCTTTCATGCCGCGGTCGGATGATCGGTATGTGACCCGCTTCGGGCCATGCCGGGATAAAAACCGAGGAAGAGCAGATCATGGTGCGGAGCCTTCGGCATCAAGCGATACGCTGGACGTGGCGGGCGGATTTCAGTGCTTTGCGGCCGGCGGGGATTCGCCGGTTTAGTGGTTTGTTTTTTGTTTTTCATGGAGGAAATTTTCCTCCGGCCACCGGATAAAGAGGCAAAAAAAAGCCCCTCCGGTGTGAAACCGGAGGGGCTAAAGTCGTATGAACGATCAGAACCCTTCCGGCTTGAGAGCGGATACGACGGCGACGACAATGGCGGAAAGGCCATTCGAAACTGCGAGGGTCGTTTTACCGGCGTGGTTCATGTTCGGGGAATATGAGATCGATCGTTTAAGAGTTGTCCAGCGATTTTTATCGGGACGCGATCGAAAGGATTTATTTCCTTTCGCAGTGAGAGCAACGGGCAGGGTTGATTTACGGCTGCACTTCCAGGGTAACCACGACGTTGCTGGGAGCCACGATGGTTTCCGGATTGTCCACGGTAAGCGTTGCCGCGGAACTTGTGACTGAACCACTGGCATTGGAAACGACGACGTCGTAGCTGCCAGCGTCTTCAGGAAGCACTTCCGTCACGACAAAAGTGGAATCGGTTGCGCCGGTGATTTCCACGCCGTCTTTTCGCCAGACATAAGTGGGAGAGGGAGCACCAGTGGCCACGACGGTGAAGGTGGTATCCGAGCCTGCGAGCACGCGACGTCCCGTCGGCGGAGTGGTGATCGCTGGCGCGACTGGATTGGAAACAACTGGCGCGCTTGACTCCATTTCGCCCAATTGCCCGAAGCCATTGTAGCCTTTCGTGAGCAGGTTGCCCGCGGTCGTTATGTACGCCAGATGAGCATATCCTGCCGACACCGATCTGACGCCACTGGCGATCTGTACCGGTGTTGACAGATCCACAGTTGCGCCGTCGCCCAGTTGTCCGGAGGCATTCCAGCCAGCGGTCCACAACGTGCCGTCTTTTTTGACAAAGGCGGTACTGTATCCACCCGCTGACACACTGGCCACAGAAGTGTCGATTTTGACAGCATTCGGCTGACTGGTGGTGGTGTCGTTGCCGAGTTGCCCGTAACGATTGTAACCGGCGGCCCACAGGCTGCCGTCGGTTTTAATGAAGACCGTGTGGTCATGGCCGGCTGAAATTGAAATAACACCGGTCGCAACTTGCACCGGACTGCGGCGCGCAGTAGTGGAGCCGTCGCCTAATTGGCCGAAAGCATTCATTCCCATCGTCCAGAGCGTGCCGTCTTTTTTGAGAAACACGGAGTGATCGTGGCCGGCCGCGACCGCGGACACATTGGTCGCAATTTGGATGGGGGTGGACCGTTTGGTGATTGTGCCATCGCCAAGCTGGCCAAAATTATTCGAACCCATTCCCCACAGGGATCCGTCTTTTTTGATGAAAAGGGTGTGATACCCACCGGTCGCCACTGCAGCGACATCGCTGGCGATTTTTACGGCGGCGACCTGCGCATCATAGCTGGTTAAGCCGTTTCCCAATTGCCCGGCACTGTTGAATCCCATTCCCCACAGGGAATCATCAGTTTTGATGTAAGCAGTGTGTCCGAAACCGGAGGCGACGGAAAGTACGCCGCTTGTAACCTTAACGGCGGAGGTGCGCGATCCCGCCACGGTCGTTTCATCCCCGAGTTGGCCGTACAAATTGTAGCCGGTCGCCCACAGGGTTTTGTCCGTTTTGACGAACATCGTGTGATAGTAGCCTGCCGCCACGACAGACACACTCTGGGCGTGTGCGATCGACGCCACCGCGAATAATCCGAGCAAGATTCTGGCGGCAACCCGGAAGGTTAAGTCGCCTGCGAGGTGAAATAATTTTGAAGCTGAAAAAAGAAACGACATGGGAAAAACGGCTGCTATCATCGAAGGATAAACCTCGCGCGAGTGGCAGAAACTATTGTTCCGGCGAAGCGCGCTTTTTCACCGGTATTTAGCACCGGTCTGCGTGAGCGGGATTTATTTTCGTAGAAGGCAAAGCGAGATGAGTTGGCTTCTATCATCGGCAGGCGGGCCGCATGCTTTAGGAGCGTAGTCCCTGAAAAATCACCCGGGATTTTCGGTGTTTCCCCTCACGTTTTCCGCTGCGAAAATCTTTTTGCTCCGGAAGACATCGCCACCTGCAGGGCTGGCCCTCGTGGCCATGCCTTCCGGGAAAACGTCGTCTTGCAAAATGCGCGAATGACTGTCCCTGCCGTGAGGCACTTCGCGCGCATTCAAAGAGTTGCTTTGGTTAAGTCGGGCGCTCAATTTGTGAAACTTATCCCATGAAAATCCCCGGTGTTTCGGTCTTGGTACTCGTGATGGCAGGTTTGTTTTCGGTCGAGGTCCGCGCAGCGGAATCGATTCAGGAGGTGAAATCGCCCGACGGCGCGATTTCTGTCACCGTCCGCATCGGCGATCGGATCCAATACGACTTGTCAGTGAACGAATCGATGGTCCTCAAAAATGCGACGATGTCGCTGAAAGTCGACGCAGCGGTCCTGGGCGTGTCGCCGAAATTAAAATCCGCCACCCCGCGATCCTACGACGGGGTGTTGCATCCGGTTGTCCGGCAGAAGGCGGCTGAATTGCGCGAGCGCTACAATGAAATGAGGTTGGAATTCGAGGGAGGCTACGCGGTGGTTTTTCGCGCTTATAACGAAGGCGCCGCCTATCGGTGGGAAACGTCTCTTCCTGCCGGCCAGGTGAAAATCATGGATGAGGAGATCGCGTTGAATTTTGCGGACACCTTTACGGTCTACTATCCCGAAGAGGAAAGTTTCTACTCGCATAACGAACGCATTTTTCTGCCACGGTCGCTCGGCGATCTGGCGGCTAAAAACATTGCCAGTATTCCGGCGGTCGTGGATGCGCGTGGCGTCAAGATCGCCATCGCGGATTCCGACGTGGTCGATTACCCCGGCCTGTGGTTTCACGGCACCAGCGGCAGTGCGCTGGCTGGGACGTTCCCACACTATCCGCTGGAGGAAAAACTCACGGGCGATCGCGATTTCAGAGTCACCAAAACCGCCGACTACATTGCGGTGACCAAGGGTACACGGACGTTCCCTTGGCGATTGTTTGGTGTCGCTGGCAAGGATGTCGAACTGATCACAAATCCTCTCGTGTATCTGCTCGCGAGCCCGACCACACTGACGGACACCTCGTGGATCAAACCCGGTAAAGTGGCGTGGGACTGGTGGAACGCCAACAATCTTGGCGGCGTGGATTTCAAGGCCGGCGTCAACACCCAGACCTACAAATATTATATCGATTTTGCCGCGAGCCACGGATTGGAATATATCGTCCTCGACGAAGGCTGGTACGTGCTCGGCGACCTGTTGAAACTGGCGCCGGACATGGATGTGGCGGAAATCGTTTCGTACGGAAAAAAGAAGAATGTCGGAGTAGTGCTATGGGCCGTTTGGAAGACGCTCGACGATCAACTCATCCCGGCGCTCGATTTGTTCGAACGATGGGGCGTGAAGGGAATCAAGGTGGATTTCATGCAGCGCGACGACCAGGTCGTCATGAACTTCTATGCACGTGTTTCTGCGGAGGCGGCGAAGCGGAAGATGCTCGTGGATTTCCATGGCGCGGTTCATCCGTCGACGCTGACCCGTACCTGGCCAAATTTGATTTCCACCGAGGGCGTGCGTGGCAACGAATGGAACAAGTGGAGTTCCGACATCACACCGGTGCATACGGTTACGCTCCCCTTTACGCGGATGTTTGTGGGGCCAATGGATTTCACTCCCGGCGCGATGCTGAATTCGACGCGCATCGGTTTCGCGAAGAATTTCGATTTGCCCAGCAGCCAGGGAACGCGTTGCCGCCAGCTTGCGATGTATTCGATCTACGAAAGTCCGCTGCAAATGCTCGCCGACTCGCCAACAAATTATCTCCGCGAAGCCGAATGCCTTGAGTTCTTATCCGCAGTGCCGTCCGTGTGGGACGAAACCCGTGGTCTGGATGGACGGATCGGCGAGTACGTCGCCGTTGCGCGCCGCAGCGGAAAAGAGTGGTATTGCGGAGCGATGACCGACTGGGCGCCACGCGAATTGCAAATCGATCTTTCTTTTTTGCCGGCGGGGAATTTCAAAATTGACGAGTATCGCGATGGCGTGAACGCCGATCGCCGCGCCGACGATTACAAAAAAGTGACCCACGTGGTGAACAACGCCACGAAGCTCACGATCAAGCTCGCGCCCGGAGGCGGTTGGGCAGCGCGGATCCGGCCGGAGTAAATCCTTTCGGAGTGCAGGTGCTTTCTTTATATCAAAACGGATCGTTTTCCGAATGTAGGAGCTTGCTTGCAAGCGATTCACTCACGCCAACCATTCAGGCTGCGGAAGACTATTGTTTAGTTGATCTCGAAACCAGGCCCAGTCTTCTTTTCGACATACAAACCCCGGCCAGGCAATGGTAGCGGAGGACAGTTTTTTTCGATATGGATTCAAAAAGATGTAGAGGAAAATCGGAGCACGTTCGTCTTTCTCTCGCAACTGGCGCTCAAAAAAATTGTGTTCCCACTGCATGCCAGGTGTTCGAAGGACTTCTGCCGTTTTTGCTTTTGAGCGCCGAACTGATTGTCCCAATGAAAGGCGTGTCCCAGGAATCACGATAAGATGAAGATGATCGGGCATGATCGTCGCGCAACGGATGATCCACGTTCCGTCGGCCTCCATTTTATTTAATTCGGAAATCACGCCTTCGGACGGCGTTTTTTCCGTCAGACCTTGTCGCCGATCCTTGAGACAAACTGTCAGGAAATTTTCTGCGTGTGGTATGGACGTTCTGCCTCGGCGTAATGAGGCATGGCCTCTTTGGGGATCAAAAGTCATGCCACATGTTATGCGTCGACCACGTTGATATCGCTTGCGAGCAAGCTCCTGCATTCAGAAAAACACCTGTAAAGAGGTTGACCGGCTTCGATCATGTGGGGTTGTCGTGTGGCATGATGTGTGCAAGACATTCGGCCATGAATTGTTTTCGTCGCATCGGGTGTATTATTGCTGGTGTGCTTTTTTCGCTTGGAGCCCTCGCGGCCGAAACTCGCGTTGAAATTGCACCGGGTTTGAATGGCGCGTGGATGAAACCCGAAGGAGCGTGGGATGGCCGGACGGTGTTGATGTTGCACGGCCTTGCTGACGACATGGACGGCGCCGGTGACCTGACAAAACAACTCGCGCAGACACTGGCTGCCAGGGGCATCGCCAGTTTGCGGATAAATTTTCGCGGGGAAGGGGATAAATTACGCACACGGATCGAATCGACTTTCACCACGCGCCTCGAAGATACCGCGGCCGCGTACGCCTTCGTGCTAAAGCAGCCCGGCGTTCAGTCGGCGCATATCGGTGTTCAAGGGTGGAGTCTGGGTGCGACGACCGCGATCGAAACCGGTGCACGCCATCCGGCATGGTTCCGCACCATGGTGCTTTGGTCGAGTCCGTCGGGCGACCAGTTTCAAATGCTTACGGCCCGTGAGACCGGCAGAAAAGCCATGCAGGATGGCGAGGCCACGGAAGTGGTGCCGGGATGGAAAAGTATCACCACCAAACGCGAATTTTATGAAAGCTTTCGCGGAATCGATTTGGACCTTTCACTGGCAAAATATCCCGGGGCGTTCCTTTCGGTGCGGGGTTCCCAGGATTTCCTGCCGCAACACGAGGTGGATTTTTTAAAAATCGCCCGGGGTCAGCCGGCGGAGGCAGTGCTCATTGGCGGCGCTGACCACATCTTCAGTGTGTTTGAACCCGCCAAAGGCCATGCGACGCGCACACTCGACGCCACCGTTTCATGGCTCGAGCGTACGCTTTGAGAAAAATATTTCCGGACGCCCGTTGGTTTGGTCTGTTGCTCTGGATTCCGCCGATGGCCAGCCGTGTGACCACGGCTGCTACACCCGAAACGTATCGCGCTGAGACAACGAGGCGCGGGATAATTTGGCAGCAGTCCCAGGGCTTTCTGATAAAGCCGGGTTCCTCCGGTCTTGCTTTGTCGCACAGAGGATTTGGAATGCGATCATGACCATGGAATCCCCTGTCGCGAACGCTCCTTTACCGGAAGTGATGTTGAGTTCATTGGAGGCGCGGGTGCTGGGCTGTTTGATCGAGAAGGAACTGACCACCCCGGATGTTTATCCGCTCACGTTGAATTCGCTGGTGAATGCATGCAACCAGCGCAGCAATCGCGATCCAGTTATGGACGCGGGATCGCGCGACGTGGAACTTGCGCTCGAAGGACTGCGTACCAAGAAACTCACGACGCTTTTTTCGGGCGCCGACGCACGCGTTTTCAAATACAAGCAGACGCTGGATTTGGTTTACCCGATGGATATCAGTGGCCGTGTGGTGTTGTGCGAGCTCTTGATTCGCGGACCGCAAACGGCGGCTGAACTGCGCATTCGCACGGAGAGAATGCGCGAATTATCGATCGATGAGGTCGAGGCGATTTTGCAGGAAATGGCTGCCCGGCCTTCCGGTGCTTTGGTACGCCGGCTGGCCCGCCAGCCTGGTCAAAAAGAACCGCGCTGGGTTCAGCTTCTCACCGGTGAACCGGCGCTGTCGGCGGCGGAGCCGCGGACGATTGCACCGCAATCCGCCGTCGTTTCCGCCACGACCCTCGAATCCCGGGTCACCGCGCTTGAGGCCGAGGTGGCGCAACTGCGCAGCGAGCTGGCGGTGCTGAAAAAATCCCTCGGCGAAAGTTGACGTCATGCTCCGGCTGAATGGCCGGCAGCCACTGGCGGTCGCGTTGCGTTACAACGTCGCGATCAGAGGTCGCATTACACTGACGATGAAGGTCTTTTTAGATCTTCACTTGCACGTCAGCGATCAACTGATCGCTTCCGCAGGAAAAAAGATAAATGCCCCGATGCGCCGCCTTGATTGCGGCGATGGAAAGATGATCCCCACGCACGATGGTTGGAAGCGACAGTTTGCAGGGGAAACCAAAGTCACACAGCGCGTTTTTGAAGGCGCCCGTTGTCATGTTGGTGATTTCGCCGATCACATCCTTCACCACCTCGTTACCGTGCATCTCGATTTCCGCCGGAGTCATCCCGAGAATCTGGCTGGCGGCGCGCCTCGCGAAAGCGTCGGTGAAGCACAGATAAACGATGCCGTTGGCATCGCCCGCGAAACCTACGTTGCCGATAACGTAAGGCGCGGCTCCAAGCGTCGTGAGCGTGTTGGTATGAGCGTCTCCGACTCTCGCCTCAATGAGGGTGGATTCGCGCCGCATCATGGTGCGGCTGACGTTTTGAACCGCTTTGACGATGGAGTCTTGAACGAGGGTGTCGTTGATGGGCTGCGTTGGGGCCATAAGAGATTACTTAGGTAAGCAAGGTTACATCGGACCCTTAGGGTGTTTGCTTGAGCAGAAAACGCCACTATCTCCCTTGAGCTCGCAATCTGCGGATACTGCTCGCAGCCAAACCACTGTCCGATTCCTGGTTGGAATAACCGCAAATAATCATCGGACTTTCTGATCCCGTTAGGACGGGTGTATCGATGGATAAAACGGCAGGAATGAGGATTCGCGGCGGAGAATTTCAAAGGTAAGGGCATCTCTGGCTTACGAAAGCAAAACGCGACGCCTCTGAACCGGAGTAATGGGGTGATTTCCTTAAAGAACAGCCCGGGATGTACCGATGATCACCTTTAACAATTCCATACTGAGTTGCGGACGATTTCCACAAGCAGGACGCACAGCCTGTCAGTCGAAGGCGCAGCCGAATCATTTTTCCCTACAGGGGCGGATGATTGGGCCGCGCTTTTTCCCATCGTCCGGCTGGAAGGTTCTTCACCAGCTCAACCTTGCATATCTATTTCTGAAATTTTCTTATGAAAAACTGGACGGTTGGGAAGCGTATCATCTTTGGCTTTGCACTCTTGCTCGCCTCCTCGGCCGCGCTGGGCCTTTTCGCCTTTAGTCGGCTTTCCGCCATCAACGTCCAGTCCGGTCGCATCACCGAAAACTGCCTGCCCGGCGTGTATTATACCGGGCAGATCGAATCGGTGAACCTGGCCAATTTTGCACTCACGCATCGATTTCTGCTGCTCTCTGATCCCGCCGAAAGAAAAACGATTGAGGCGGAGATGAAGGTCAATTCCGAGAAATTGACCGAGTTGTTCAAACAATATGAAAGCGCGATTACGGATCCCGAAGACCGGCGCCTGTTCGATGAAATGATGGCAGCGCGCGGTCCGTATTCGGAAACCCGCAAAGTCGTCATGGCGGCGGATCCCGCCCAGCAGGTGGGAATGCTAAAAACTCGGCTCGATCCAGTGTATCGGACCTACCGCAACGCCATCCGCGCGCTTACTGATTACAATAAACGGGACGGGGATGATGCGGGTTCGAAAATTGTCGCGGCTGTTTCTCTCGCGAAAAAAGGCATTTTCACCGGCCTGCTCGTGGCGCTCGTCCTCGGCGTGGCGGTGGCGGTCGTAATCATCACCGGCACGAATCGGATTTTGCGTGGAGTGGTGCACTCATTGGAAACGGGCTCGGCCGAAGTGGCCGCTGCCACTAACGAAGTGGCTTCCGCCAGCCAGACGCTGGCCGAGGGTGCCAGCGAGCAGGCAGCTTCCCTTGAGGAAACGAGTGCGTCCCTGGAAGAGATTACCTCGATGACGAAGCGCAACGCGGACAACGCCGAATCGGCGAAAGTTCTCGCGAATCAGACCCGGCATGCGGCTGACACCGGTTCAAGCGACATGGCTCTCATGATCGGTGCGATGGATGCGATCAAAGTTTCCTCAGACAACATCGCGAAGATCATCAAGACTATCGACGAAATTGCCTTTCAGACCAATATCCTTGCGCTCAACGCCGCAGTCGAAGCGGCGCGGGCCGGCGAAGCCGGATTGGGCTTTGCCGTTGTCGCCGAGGAAGTGCGGGCGTTGGCGCAACGCAGCGCCCAAGCGGCACGGGAGACCGCGGACAAGATCAAGGACTCGATCGAAAAGAGCCATCAAGGGGTGGCGGTCAGTGATAAAGTTTCCGGAAGCCTTTCCGAGATTCTCGACAAGGCCCGGAAGGTCGACGATCTCATCGCCGAAATCGCGACCTCCTCTCGTGAGCAAAGCCAGGGCATCGGGCAGATCAGCATCGCGGTGGCCCAGATGGATAAGGTGACGCAAAACACCGCCGCGACCGCGGAAGAAAGTGCCGGTGCCGCCGAGGAACTGAATGCGCAGGCGAAAAACATGAAAACGGCAGTGCAACAATTATTGTGTCTGGTGGGCGGGATCGGATCGGACGCAGCTGCGTCGCCCACGGATTCCTCGAAAGATGAATTCACTCCGGTGCCCAAACGTAATCGCATCTTTACGGCTTCGCCGTCAGCGCAAATCCGGAAGACTGAAGCCGGCAATTTTTTCACCAATAAGCATTAATCGACCCATAAATCCTCCCGCATGCACCCACTGCCGAAATCCGTCGAATCTCCCTTGTGTGACATTCTGATCGTGGATGACGATCCGATCCTGCGCACCACTCTCACTGAGTTTATGATCCGCTGCGGATACACCGCGCAGTCGGCGAAGGACGGTCGCGTGGCGATAAAGATGCTTGAGCAGTGTCACGTGCAACTGGTGATCACCGATCTTTTCATGCCGGAGGTTGATGGCTTCGAACTGATCCTGCATTTACGCAAAACCTCTCCCGGCTCCAAAATATTGGCGATGACTGGCGACGGATTATCCGATCTCCCTTCGTTCATGACGGCGGTGAAACATCTGGGTGGCCTGCACACCCTGACGAAACCATTTACTATGGCTGACCTGGAGAAAACCGTGCGCGAGGCCATTGGGGAAGCTGGCTGATTTTAGCTGGAAGACCGGTTTTAAAAGAACCGGCTTCCGGGTTTAGGGAGCGTTTTCAAACGGGAGTTTGTCATTCTGAACGCAGTGAAGTCTAGCCAGCAGGCTGGTATTACATCCATGGGATCGATGATCGCATCAGCAGCGAACGCTTGGATGCTGATGTCGCTTCGCTCGGTACCTTCGCGGCGCTCAGAATGACAGTAAACGAGGGGTGGTGGATACCGCTCCATGTTCTGGAACGAGCTGCGGGCTTGATGCCGGTCGGGCCGGACATCAACGTCAGATGATGAAATGTCCCGCGTCGCGATTTTTTCCGAATGGATGGTACTGCGTGCTGGCCATCGCGGGCTTTTCCCTTTCGGCTTTTGGTTTGGAATCCAAGCCTTCGCCCGATCTGAAAAACCAACCGGTGCAAGTCATCGCCGCCGGAGATTCGCGGTTCAACTATGATGGGCGCTTCGATTTTTCCAAACCCGGCGAGCCGGTGGTAATTTGGGAGGGAAGCCGGATATCCATTGATTTTGAAGGGACCTCTCTCGCCCTGCGCTTTGGCGAGGCTCGCGGGCAGAATTTTTTCAATGTGGTGATCGATGACGTCTTGGTGGAAGTTATGGGGATTCCGGCGGCGGAAAATCAGCGCATCGAATTGAAATCAAAGTTGGCGGAGGGCCGTCATTGCCTGACACTTTTTAAGCGGAGCGAAGCCGACGTCGGCGACGTGCGTTTCGCAGGCGTGGATATTGCGGCTGACGCACAGGCTTGGAAGCCTCCCATGCGGGCGTACAAGCTGCGCATGGAATGTTTTGGCGACTCCGTCATGGTGGGCGCGTGCAACGAGGATGGCGCCACCGATCAATGGGAAAACCGCGCCACCCACAATAATGCGCTCAGTTACACCGCGCTGACCGCGGAGGCGTTTCACGCGGACTATCGCTGCATCGCCGTAAGCGGCATGGGCATTGCCACCGGTTACGTGGAGGTGAAAGCAGGTGAGATTTGGAACCGGCTCTATCCTAAAAAAGATTCGCCACTGGCGAACTTGAAGACGTGGCAGCCCGATGTCGCGTTGATAAATTTCGGGGAAAACGACCAGTCATTTCCTCAAACGCAAAACCTGCCGTTTCCGAAGAATTACACCGCCGGCTATCTCGCCTTGCTGAAAGCGATGCGGGCCGCCTATCCGAAAACGCATTTCGTTTTATTGCGGGGTGGGATGGAAGGCGGTGCAAAAAACCCGCAACTACGCAAAGCCTGGGAAGCGGTCGTGAAGGAAGTGGAAGCAACCGACGCCGCGATCAGCCATTTCGTTTTTAATCACTGGTCGACGACGCATCCGCGTGCGTCGGATGACCGCATCATGGCCGACGAATTGATCGCGTGGTTAAAGCAGCAGTCTTTCATGGCGAAGTAGCGGCGGGCGTCTCGCCTGCCGACGCCAAATCCCGCAGGCCCAGCGGCCCGCGGCTACACGATCAGCATCTGGTTCCGAGCGGGCCTACTCCCAAAGCACCGATCGATCGATCGCAGTGATCGATGTTTTTCCGGTGAGCGCCATCGCCATTTCGAATTCGCGTCGCAGGATGTTGATCACGCGTGACACGCCTTCAGGACCGGCCACCGCCAGCCCATAAACATAGGGCCGGCCGATCAGCACGGCCGACGCGCCGAGGCCGAGTGCTTTCAACACATCGATGCCGCGGCGGATGCCACCATCGACGAGCACCGGCACGCGTCCCGATACTTTCGCGATCACTTCGGACAATGCGTCGATCGTCGCAGGAACTGTGTCGAGATTGCGGCCGCCGTGATTTGAAACGATTACCCCAGATGCGCCTTCTTCCACGGCGCGACCTGCATCCTCGGCATTCATGATGCCTTTTAAAATGACCGGCAGCTTCGTCAGCGAGCGCAGCCACGCGATATCTTTCCACGTCAGTTTGGGATCCAACGTCGCACTGTAGATATCGCGTTCAGTTGGACGATGGCCGCCGGTGGCGGTGTGCAGGCCCTTGAGATTTGCGCGCACCAATCCTTCGGGCAGGGCAAATTTGTGACGGAGTTCGCGATAACGCGGACCGAGCACCGGCGTGTCGACCGTCACGACGAGCGCTTTGAAACCGGCCACCTCGGCGCGCCGCACGAGTTCACGCGTGAACTCGCGATCGGGCTGCACGTAGAGCTGGAAGAAGTGCGGTTTCGTGGCGGCCGCGGCGATTTCCTCCAGTGTCACGGTCGAAAATGTGCTTAACAAAATCGTGGCCCCGGCGGCTTCAGCGCCTTTGAGCGTGGCCAGTTCACCATCGGGGTGGGTGAGGCGTTGATACGCGAGCGGCGCGAGCAGGATTGGCGATTCCAATTCCTGCCCAAAAAGCGTGAGCTTGGTTTCGATGCGCGATACGTCGATCAGGTTGCGCGGGCGCAGACGGATTTTCTGATAGGCGTCTTCGTTCCAGCGCAGCGTCGCTTCGTCTCCGGCACCACCGCTGATGTATTCCCACGCCAGCGGTGACATGCGCTCACGGGCGAGCCGGGCGTAATCGGCGACTTCCACCGGAGGCAGGGTCGGGGATTGGATTTCGGGAGCCGTGGCCGGGCTATTTTTGGGTTTCATATCCGCAGTAGCTCGAATACGGATTACGCTCCCCGATGCAACCCCCTATGACCTCAAAAATTCCTGCGTTGGTTTTCTTTGTGATGTTCGGCTGGCTTGCCGGCCTTGTTGCTGCGGACACGGCGGCTCCCGACCGCAAAGCCGGCGATTATCCGTTGACCGCAGATTCACTCCCTCAAGCGGGCGTCCCGAAAGGGAAACTGGAGGGGCCGTTCGAGTGGAACAGCCGGATCATCGGCGGTACCGTGCGCCGTTATTGGATTTATGTACCGGCGCAATATACGGGCGAAAAACCTGCGGGACTTCTGGTTTTTCAAGACGGCCAGCGCGCGCTGAACCCCATCGGACCGCTGCGCGTCGATCAGGTGATGGAAAATCTGATCCACAAAAAAGACATTCCCGTGATGATCGGGCTGTTCATCACCCCGGGCAATCTGAGCGATCACTATCCGGACAATCTCGAAATGGGTAATCCGAACAATCGGGCGAATGAGTACGATGTTTTGAGCGATGCCTACAGCCGGATGTTGATCAATGAACTGATTCCAGAGATCGCGAAGAAATACAAAATTAGCGATAACCCCGATGCGCGGGTGATTGGTGGAACGAGTAGCGGTGCGATTTGTGCGTGGACTGTTGCATGGGAGCGGCCCGATCAATTTCGCAAGGTGATCAGCATGATTGGCAGTTACACCTCGATCGGTTACCGTCCCGCGCGCGGCAATCAACCGATGATTCCCGGTGGAGATTTTTATCCTACCTTGATCCGGAAAAGTCCGATCAAGCCCATCCGTATTTTTCTGCAGGACGGAGAAAACGACCTGAGCAATCTTACCGACACGAAAGGTTTTAAACCCGAATGGACGGCACTGACCAATGAGCATGGCAACTGGCACCTCGCGAATTTGCAGATGCTCGCCGCGCTCGAGTTCGCCAACGTGAATGCCGATCGCCGGAAAATCGAAGGACCGGGCTACGACATCAACCACGCCTGGGGCGACGGCGCGCATTCCGATACACACGGCGGCGCACTGCTGCCGGATATTCTCCGCTGGATGTTCCGCGATTTCCCGAAGGAGTGAAAATTCTGATCTCTGATTTTTAACCGCTAATCCGCGCTAATTGCCGCTGATCTTGGAGAGGATTTGCTACGACCATGTAGCCGCGGGCCGCTGGCCTGCGGGGTTTGTCGACGGCAGGCGGGACGCCCGCCGCTACGTTCAGGAATCAAATCTCTGAAGTTCTCGGACGCTGGCCTGCTACTATCTCGCGTTCGGAACTTTTGGTGGTCGTCGATTTCCACATCGACGATCTGAGCGTTGGTATGGAAACCGACGTCCGCCGAATAGATCGTTGGCTCGGTCTGAATTGTTTCGGGGCTCGAAAACTTCGGGCTAGGGCGTCGTCATGAAGGTCCACTTCACTTCACCGTAACTCCACTTGCGGCCGCTGGCATCGGGCGTGACCTTCCCCTGCCACTTGCCGGCGGCGTCCTTCGCGACCGCGAGGCCGGTCCAGGAACTGGCGCCGTGTTCGTAGTCGAAGGTTTCGCCATCGTCGTCATAGAGCACGAGCTGGCCCGGGGCTTCACCATAGTGACGAACCTCGAGCGCCACCGTTTCGCCCGCAGCAGGCGCGTGCAGACGTGGCTCGATCATCGGGATAAGTGCGCCGTCTTTCACGAAAACCGGCATCGTGGCGAGCGTCGGCGTCACTTCGATGGTCTGATTCTCACCGGCGAATGTGCCGGTGTGGAAATCGTACCACTTGCCTGCGGGGAGAAGTACCTTGCGCGACTTCACGCCCGGCGGAATCGGCGCGACGAGCAGCGAATCGCCGAACATATATTGATCCTTCACTTCACGCGCGGCGGGTGGAATTTCGTAAGGGTTGGCGGTGGCATCGAGCTTGCCGGTTTCCGCGGTGGAGACATGAGCAGCGATGCCGGCAGCGAGTTGCATCGGGCGAATCGGCGGCGTGCCTTCGTAGTGATATTGCGCGAAGGTCTGATAAAGATAAGGCAGCAACCTCCCTCGCAGGACAATGGCGTCACGCATCGCGTCCTTCACCTCGGCATGGGTCCACAATTTCTGCGCCGAGGCCCAGCCGTTGTAGAGAGCGAGCGGGGAGAAACACACGGCTTGCGTGCGGCGGAGCATGTCTTCGCCATTGTCGCTGCCGCGAACTTCAGGCGACCAGAGTACGCCGGCAAAGCCACTGTTGCTCACCGCAGTGATGTAACCGTCGAATTCATAATTGTCGTTGTAGATCACGAACGGAAACGGCGAGGCGCCGGCGTTCGTGCCGCGGACCTGGCCCATCGTGCGACGGTTGGCCAAATGAAAAGCGCCGTAGACTGCTTTCTGCAGAAGAAGACCGTAAGTCTGACGGAGCTGCTCGGCGTCGCGACCCGAGGGAAACAGCGCCGTGTCGGGCCAGAGGTAACGGTCGTAGCCATCGACTTCGTCGAGCTTGAAGCCACCGACGGCTGCGGGGCAGGCATCGATCACAGTACGTTTGAGGTGATCGACAAAAATGTTCTGCGCCTCGGGCATGGTGTAGTCGGGAACGAGACCGTTCCACACGAGGTGCGTGCCCGCGTACGGGAGCATTTTCTGGTAGAGCGGAGTCTGCGGCGGCCCGATGTAAGGATTGAACCAGAGGTTCACGCGCACACCCGCCTTTGCCACCTCGGCGAGGAAACCGGCGGGATCGGGGAAGCGGGTGGAATCCCACTCGAACGAACACGGGTAAGCGTGATTCATCCAACCCGGTTCCAGACCAATCATGTCGAGCGGAATGCCCTGCGCGCGGAATTCGGCGATATCATTGAGTACTTCGGCCGCGGTGTATTGGGTACGGACACGATTCAGGAAACCGAGGCCCCACTTCGGAGGCAGGGCGCCGCCGCCCGCAAAAAGATTATAGCGCCGCACGGCGTCGAGTGGGCTCGGGCCGGCGAATACATAGACGTCCATGCCGCCGGCATTGGCCATGACTTCAATCGAGTCGGAGCGCGGATCAGCCTGCCAGCGGGCTTCGACGGGCGTTCCGCCGGGCTGCGTGGGCATGATCCGGTTGGTCGTGCGGTCAATCACCGGTGGTTTTTCTTTAGCGGCGACGCGTACACCGTGACCGATCGTGACCTTGAGGTAACGCGCCGTGTCGAAGAGCACGGCGAAACCTTTCGTTGAAACGTAGAGCGGAACAGGTGCGTGCGTGCGGCCGGTGATGGCTTTCTTGCTGTCCCAGTGGTCCACGTGGAGTTCGAACACACCTCCGTTGCGACGCATGGAGGAAAAATCCACGCCCAAGCCGTAGATGTCTTCGGCGGCGCCGAGCGGGAAACGAACGGTCGTTTTGGCGTTGAAATTGCGGCCTTCGATTTCCGCACGATCGAGCGGGAAGGCGGCCTTGGGCATTTTCGCCAGCGACTCGCGGGCGGGCACGCCGCCCGCGGCGCTGAGAAGAGTGAGCGAGTCCGCCTGGCCAACCGTGGTTTTCCACACTCCCGGTGCGATTTCTTTCCACGCGGGGGTTATCGCGACGGGAATCGCTGCGACGACGGAAATACCGGGCAACAAAGAGATCAAGGCAACGGACAGGAGAAACCGATTCATAGGGTAAGCTAACGAGGTTGCATTGCTGACGTTGCGTCTGACAAGGGCTGCGTTGCTTACATCGTAAGGCAGATTCAAGCGAGCGGGTGAATCCGGAAACTAAATAGGGTTAACCACGGAAGACGCAGAATACACAGAAAAGGATGGCCACGTAGAGTCACGAAAACGCACAAAAATGTCGGAGCGGTTTGCGGAGATCGGTGACTTGAAGGCGCGGATTGATTGAAAACCACGAGTGTGTCTCGCGAAAGGTGCAAGCGGGAACGGAAGTTCAGAACTGAGTGGATGTGCTCGCCTATGGATCTTTGCTGCCTGGAGTAGAAGAAGGATCTGTGAGGTCTTATTAAAACAAATAGAGCCAGGCGGTTGAGCCGCTGTTGTCTTATGACCGCCTTTGTTGCTTCGAATCGTTGTCGGGAAGTTTGATGGTGGTATGAAACCCCATGGATTTCTCTGGAACGGGTGGAGCGGGCGGTGGGTCGAGGAGTTCCATAATTCGCCGCAGAACATCGATGATGGCCGTCTCGTGGCCGTCCAGCCTGGCTGTCAGTTTGGCGTCGAGCTTGCGCAGTTCAGTCGCGAGTTCGTGCGAGCCGGACAATAGTTCGCGCATCTGCACAAACGCGCGAACCACAAACACGCTCATGCGTATTGCTTGCGGAGTGTTCAACACGCTCGCGGCCATGACCGCACCGTTTTCGGTAAATGCATATGGGAGCACGGGTGAAAATTTCAAGTGCGCGAGGTGGTCGCAATTTGCGACCACCTGTTTATTTTCCTTTAGTGTTAAGTGAAATACGAAACCACGGGGAAACCGTTTGGCGTTACGCTTAACCTGTTCGTTAAGCCGCTTGGCTGTACCCCGTAAATCCCAGCCAGATCATTATCGAGGATCACTTTTTGTCCGCGAATGGTCAGGATACGGGATTCGACCTTGGAAGCTGGAATAATTTGGGCGCGTTTTTTCATAGGAGTGGCGGCCCGCTGAAAAGGAAAGGAAGGCGATGGAATTGTGCCTGGCAAGTTGGATTACCGAATTGATGGCCACGAAGAGATGTCAACGAATGCAAAAAAAACGCGGCGGACTGATCGAAAACCACGGGTGTGCCTCGCGAAGGGTGCAAAGGGAACGAAGGTTCGGAGCAGAGTTTGCCGGGGCCTGAAGAATACCCGTCACAGGTGTGACTCTTTGTGTCTTCGTGCCTTTGTGGTGAAAATCTTTTTAAGTCCGCGAAAAGCGGCATTTGCTATTTGGCGGAGTACTTGCTCATTGGACCGTTTTGCATGCACGACCACGTCGAAACACTTCCGTCGCCCTCGCTCGCAGCACCCTCCCGCCAGGCCGGCCGCGGGCTCGTGTTTATTCTCGGAGCGCTGACGGTGATCGGGCCATTTGCGATTGATATGTATTTGCCGGCGCTGCCGGAGATCGGACGCGAACTTTCGGTCGATGTGGGCCGCGTGCAACTGACGCTTTCCATTTTTCTTTTTGGCATCGCGATCGGCCAGGCATTTCTTGGCCCCGTGGTGGACCGGTGGGGACGCCGCACTCCGCTGTTGATCGGCCTCGCGGTGTTTGTCGGTGCCTCGATCGGATGCGCGCAAGCTCACACGATGACGGCGTTCCTGGCCTGGCGCCTGTTGATGGCCCTCGGTGCTTCCGCGAGCATGGTCGTGCCGCGCGCAGTGGTCCGTGATTTTTTCAACGAACGCGATTCCGCCAAAATGTATTCGCTGCTGATGCTGATTCTCGGCGTATCGCCGATTTTTGCACCGTCGGTGGGCGGGGAACTTCTCGTCGTCACGGGCTGGCGGGGAATTTTCTGGGTGCTCGCTGCACTCGGCGTGGGTTGTGCGATCGCGGTGGCGAGTGCGATGCCGGATTCATCGCCGGAATCACGGGTGAGAAAGGGTGGGGTGATGCTCGCATTAAAAACCTACTGGCGACTGTTGAAGGACCGGCGGTTTCTCGGCGCGGTGCTGGTGGCCGGATTTATGGTGGGAATGATTTTCACCTATCTGACTGGCTCGGCATTTGTGCTGATCGAGCTGCATGGACTCACGCCGCAGCAATATGCGCTGGCATTCGGTTTCAATGGCGCGGGCCTGATTCTCGCGTCGCAAGTCAACCGCTGGCTGGTGGCGCGTTATCCGGTACGCTCGGTGGTGACGGGTGCGCTGACCGGAGGCATTGTCGTGGGCCTGCTCCTTTTGCTGACGTCAGCGATACATTGGGGCGGATTGACCGTGCTGATGGGCTTGCTGTTTCTCAACCTGTCCGTCGCGGGGCTGGTTGCGCCCAACATCGCGGCGATTGCGATGGCGCCGTTTGGGGAGATTGCCGGTAGCGCGTCAGCGTTGCTCGGAACCATCCAGTTCGGTGTCGGCGCGGTTGCCGGTGCACTTGTTGGATTTTTTCATAACGGTACCGCGATCCCGATGACGGCCGGAATCTTCGCCTGCGCTCTCGCCAGTTTCACCGTGTGGCGAACACTGGCACGCGAAGCCAGGACCTGAACGGAGTTTTCTCTCGCGAAGGATTCGAAGGAAACAAAGGTCAGGCTTTTCGACACAGAGAACACCGAGCCCGGAAGCGCACGAAGCAGGAGCGACTCTTTGTGCCTCCGTGTCTTTGTGGTTAATCTGTCTTCACATGCAGTCCGGTCTTTTCCTGTGCAATCGCCCGTTCAATCGCGGTTTTCTCCGCCAGATTATTGGTTCCGTGCGCGGTGATGGAATCAAAGTACCCCTGCGCGCGTTCGCAGCTTTTGGCGGTTTCCTGCATGTACGCGGCCATGAGATCCTGCTGCAGTTTCTTTAATTCCGCCTGGGCCGCGGCTTCGTCCTTGAGTGTATGTTGCAAGGTCGTTCCCAGTGCCTTGTCGCCCCATTTCTGTGCGATCGTGGGCGAGTCGCGATAAATCGTTTCGGCGATTTCCCGGTGCCCCTCTTCATGTGCTCTCATTTTCTCCGTGTTCTTTTCCGGCAGCCAGATTGTGATGTCGAGAGTGAGCGTGAGTTTCACTTTCGTCACGCGGGCCGGTTTTAATTTGAACAGAGTCCGCGTGCTTTCCATCTGACAATCGGCTTCGCACCCAAACTGATAATAACAGAGCGCCTCTTCGTTGTCCTGGATGGGCGGCATGTCGCGGGGCGGGTGCGCGCGATTGAAGGTGCGATGCTCGATACGGACGGGCTTCGTGACGACTTCTGCCTGCTCGGGGAGCGCCGCACATAACGTGGGAAGGATGATCAAGGCAGCGAGTACGGTGAGGCTCTTGGAAATCATCTTTTTCAATCTAAAAAAATCGGAGGGAACTACGGATTTCACAGATTAACACGGATGGGAAACGATTAATTTAAACGCAGCGCAAACGGAAATGAATTTTGTCGTCCGCTTCGCGGGGAGCGGGACCCTGCGCTTCAGCCTTTGCCACGCGAAAGGCGGCATGGCCACAAGGGCCAGCCCTACGAAGAGGCAGAAAGGCGGCGCATGGCGACGAGGGCCAGCCCCACAAAGACGGCGTGCGCCCGCGTTCGTAGGGCTGTCCCTCGCGGCCATGCCTTCCGAATGATGGGGTGACAAGTATGCTTGACATATGACAAGTATGCTTTACACCTCGAAACATGAACAAGCCAAACTTGATGGAGTCGGTTCAGCCCTGCTCGGGGCAGTATTCTTTTTGGTCCGATCTGCGGCTCAATGCCTGGCTGGGAGTCGCAGCGATCGTTTATATTACGGGGCTTTTTTTGCTGAAGCGGAATCCTGAATGGAGTCCTCTCCTCAGGGGCACCGTGGCACTGGCTCCATTGATTCCGGGACTATGGTATCTTCGCAGCTGTCTCCGGTTCATTCGCGGCCTGGACGAGTTGCAACGAAGAATCCAACTCGATGCCATACTTTTTGCCGCTCTTGGCACGTTGGTCCTGGGAGCGATCATTGCGACGCTGAGTGCGCATGAAGTGCCGCTCGGGAAGTTCTCCCACGGACTGGAGATGCCGGAGACATTCGTGGTGATGTTCTGTTTGTGGGCGGTCGGTTACGCCATGGCCAATTGCCGCTACAAATGAAGAATAGCCTGAAAGAACTCCGCACCGCGAAAGCATGGTCACAAGGCGAACTTGCCGAGAAATTGGACGTGTCGCGTCAGACGATCAACGCGATCGAGACTGAAAAATACGATCCCAGTTTGCCGCTCGCGTTGAAAATCGGAAAACTTTTCAAACGTCCGGTGGAGGAGATCTTCTCCGCCTGAATTTTAGAGGAAGGAAAGGCATGTGCCCACGAAACACACGAATAGACACGAAACGAGAAGAGGGCAGCCCTACCGTCCAACCGGCCGACAGGCTTCCGGCACGCCGCGTTTTAGTGAAACGACCCGTTCACGATTTCGGCGTGAGCGGGGTGTAATAATAAACGACGATATACGTGGCCGGTGTAGTCCCGGCGTTGCGCAACGCGGTGACGGCGTTCGCGGCGAGAAAGAAAACGGAGCCGGGACCTGCTGCGTGCGTGGTGCCGTCGATGTGCATTTCAACCCGGCCCTCTTTGACGATGATGATTTCCTCCTGAAGATGTTTGCGCGGCTCACCGCTGTTTTCACCGACGTTGAGCGTCGTGATGTGACAATGCGCTTTGTCGAGCGTGGTGGTGGGACCGTCGAACACGTCGCGGCGCACGCCATTCTTCGTCGGTTGCACTTTGAGCTCATCCCAAACGTAGGCGTGGGAGGTGAGTTTTGCCGCGGGAGCCGGCGGAGTGGCGGTTTTCGGGGACGGGTCGCCCGGAGCGGGCGTTTGGGCGGAAAGCATGGAGATAAAGAAAAACAAAACGACGACGCTGGCTAATGTTTTCATCTGGGAAGGGGAGTTAAGAGGGTTAACCGCTGATCTACGCTAATGAGGAAATGCGAACCGGGGAGATTTTGAAACCACTAAGAATCGTCGATGTGCCCACGAAACACACGAAAAAGCACGAAATTGAATCCATTGAACGGGAGAAACAAAAACGAAATGTCATCACGGAACAGTGGCTTTTATCCCAAGATCCAAGTCGGGCATTTTTCGATTAAATTTCGTGTCATTTCGTGTGTTTCGTGAGCGAACCTACTTATCGTTCCGGCTACGGATCATCTAGCTGCCCACGACGGGCTCGGGGTCCTGAACTTGTCGAACGGAGAAATCAACGACCACCCGGGGTCTCGGTGAATTGTCATCCTGAACGCAGTGAAGGATCCATGTCTTTTCTCCGCGCTCTCCGTTGCCTCCTGTTCAAAAACTGCCTTTCCGGTGAAGAGGAATTACGCCTGCGGTGATCGCCGGTGTTTCGAAAATTATCGTTTGCGACCGCCGGCTGGTTTGCATTGGTTGTACGTCGCATGAATACCCCGTCTTTGATTTTTCGTGCTACGCTTGCTTCCAGCGGACTGTTTTTGGCAAACGTCGCGTTCGCGCAGAATCCGCCCCCAGCACCTGCCGCCAGTTCCCCTGCACCCACTCCCGCGCCACCGCTCAAGGACGCCGAGGGTCGCACGCTGCGCCGGGCGCCGACGGGACATCTCACCAATTATTACGAGGAGAAAGTGCCGCCGTACACGCTGCCCGATCCGCTCGTGCTGGCCGATGGACGCCCCGTGCGTGATGCGGATACCTGGGTTAAATTGCGCCGACCCGAAATATTAAAACTATACGAAGCTGAAATCTTCGGTCGCGTGCCGGCGACTGCGCCGAAAGTGCGTTTCGAAGTTTTGGAGAAAGATGTCGCGGCGTTCGACGGCGTCGCGTTGCGCAAACACGTCGTCGCGCATTTCGGGGACAAGCCGGGCGCTCCCGCGGTGAATGTCATGTTGTATCTACCGGCGAAAGCCAGTGGCCCGGTACCAGTGGTGTTGCATATTACATTTGGCGGCGACCCTTTGCCGGGCGACCGGCCCGGACAAACGCCGACAAGCGCCACGCCGCCGCGACGTTTGAACGATACGGGCCCGGTCGCGGAAGTGATTTCCCGCGGCTACGCGTATGTGATTTTGCGCTACACGGAAATTCAGCCGGACAATGCCGCAGGTCGTACTCAGGGCGTGATGGGACTCGCGATGACGCCGGGTCAGACTGTGCCGGGGCCTGATGAGTGGGGCACGATCGGCGCGTGGACGTGGGGTTTGAGTCGCATCGTGGATTATTTGGAAACGGATTCCGCGGTGGACGCGAAGCGCATCGCGCTGGTCGGACATTCCCGGCTCGGCAAAACCGCGTTGTGGGCCGGTGCGACGGATTCACGCTACGCTCTGATTTATTCCAGTCAGGCGGGTGAAATGGGATCCGCGCTGTCGCGGCGCGATTATGGCGAGACGGTGGACGACATGGCGGCGAATTTCGGTTATCAGTTCGCGGGGAATTTTCAGAAATATTCCGGACACTGGAACGACATGCCGGTAGACGCGCATATGTTGATTTCGCTCAGTGCGCCGCGGCCGGTGTTGGTCAGTGCCGGCAGTGGTGATCAATGGTCGGATCCGCGCGGGGAATTTCTCAGCATGGTGGCCGCCGGTCCCGTGTGGCGGCTGCTCGGTCAGTCAGATCTCGGTACGACGGAGATGCCCGCGCTCGATGTGCCGGTGGCCACGGGCACGCTCGCTTTTTTAAATCACAACGGCCCGCACGCAGTCACGCCGCTCGACTGGAAAACCTTCCTCGATTTCGCCGACCGGTTTTTCAAACCCAAGCCGCAGCCGTGATGATTCGCGCTAGGTGGATAGCGCGCATTTCTGCTTAACGTTTCGAGTCCACGATGCGGCGCGATTCGGCCGCGTCATCGTGGGCAATTGCGCGGTGTTTGTTCTCTGAAAGACGAATACTCCGGAGCTCGATTCGGCTGGGATGTAGCAGCGGTGGTGACACCGCTGGCCAGCGCTCCGACGACGGCTGCTACATAAGACATGCTTCGAGCCCTGCATGGCCGAGTCGTCCATGGGTCCATCGGCGCGATACAAACCGAACGGTTATGACACCGATCCCCTAAATTAAGGAGGTTTCCCGCCTGTCTGAATTCAACGGATACTGGCAAGGTTGCTCGATGCGCACGAATAAGGGCTCGCTGACGCGAGCACGACTAACTTGGAGCAATGGTGGCGGGAAATCGACGGGGGACGTAAACCCACCGCTGCCGCGTCGCCTTGCGTTGCGTGTCTGGCGCGTTCTTTCCGCGCTCTTTTTCGGCGGTGTGATCATCGCAGTTTCTTCCTCTGCGCAGATTGCCCAAGTACAGCATGCGCCCTCCGTGAGCGGCAGGATCGAGGGCACGGTTCAGCAAATGACAGGCGAGGGAGTGACTTTTAACAGTGGGGCGGTGGTGACTGGCGATCTACTGGTCCCGGGTACGCCCACGGTTATCATCAACGGCACTCCGACTTATTCCGGCACACAGGACAGCACAGGCGCGACGTCGCCATCAGGCTACAGCATTTCATTGAACAGCGGAGCTTCGTTGCGCCACGTGATCCGCAGAACTAACGCGGTCGCCCTGCCCACGGTGGCGACCGTTCCTGCACCGACCAGCACTGCATCGGTCACGATCAGCACTGCTGGTCAGACGATCACCTGGACCAACTTAAAAAATCTGACGCTCAACAGCAACGTGGGCCAGTACACGGTTCCCGCGGGAACCTACGGCAACTTCAGTGCGAGCAGTGGTACAGGTTTTAAACTCGGCATCGCGGGTGCTACTCAAGCTTCGGTCTATAATTTTCAAAATCTGACGCTCAATGGTAACAGCACATTGCAAGTGCTGGGACCGGTCGTGATCAATCTCGCCAATGGATTTTCCGCCAATGCCCCGATAGGCGCTTCGACAAATCCCGCGTGGCTGATGTTAAATATCAAGTCGGGTGGTTTCACTCTCAATAGCGGCTGCAATCTTTACGGATATCTGGTCGCGCCGGCGGGGACAGTGATCATCAATGCTGGGACCCAACTCATTGGTGGCGTTTCTTCCGCTTACCTCACCGTTAACGGAAACGGGCTCCTTAAACTGCAATCGGCCCAAGCACCCAATCAATCGCCCACGGTCTCGTTAACGGCCCCAATCAATGGCAGCAGTTTCCAAGCGCCAGCCTCGTTCCCCTTGAGTACGACTGCCTCCGACTCCGACGGTTCGATTGCCAAAGTAGAATTTTTCCAAGGATCGACGAAAATTGGGCAAAGCACGGGCGCTCCATTTTCGTGGACCGTGAGTTCGCTCGCGGAGGGGAATTACAGTTTTTTTGCCCGCGCTACGGACAATCTCGGAGCGACTGCAGATTCGGCGACGAAATCCATTTCCGTCACCTGCGCGAACAAACTGCCCGTCGTTGCACTCACTGCTCCAGCGGGTGGAACCACCCTCAACGCACCGGCCACGATCACCGTAAGCGCAAGTGCCTCCGATGCCGACGGGACGATCGCGCGCGTCGATTTTTATCAAGGTACGGTCTTGCTCGGATCGGACTCGACTTCTCCTTATTCAATTAACACGAGTGCACTGCCTGCGGGAGCGTATACATTTTCAGCAAAAGCTTTCGACAATTCGGGTGGTTCGACGACATCGGGCAATGTTTCGGTGACCGTCACTCCGATGAACCAGGCTCCGGCCGTGATAATCACCGCGCCGGCAAACAATACAGTTTTCGACACCCCAGCGTCATTTATTGTAACGGCAACTGCGAGTGATTCCGACGGAACAGTGGCCAAGGTGGAATTTTTTCGTAACGGCTTGCTTCAAGGGACATCCACGCAATCACCTTTTCAACTGGCGGTGACTGGTCTGGCAATCGGCGCGTATGATTTTGTCGCCCGTGCTGCCGACAATACAAATGCGTCAACCAACTCCGCGACCGTGCATGTGAACGTTGCGCATATCAATGATGCTCCCGTCGCCACCGCGCAATCAAGGAGCACCCTTGAAGACACGCCAATCATACTGACGCTCGCCGGGTCAGATTCCGACGGCGATCCGCTCTCGTATTCGATTGTGGCGCAGCCCGGTCACGGCACGTTGACCCCCGGCGCGCAATCCAACAATTTCACGTATTCGCCCGCGGCCAACTTTAGCGGCGACGATGTATTTACTTTTAAGGTGAGCGACGGCTCCTTGGAATCCCCGCCAGCGTCGGTACAGTTGGCGGTCACACCCGTCAACGATGCGCCGGTCGCCGGCGCTGCATCATTTGTGTTGAACGAAAATTCATCGACGTCGTTCGTCCTGGCTGGAGCCGATGTTGATAGCGACTCTCTCGTTTATGCGGTGACGTCAGGTCCGAGCCATGGAACATATTCGGGTTCGCCGCCTAATCTCATTTACACTCCCGTGATCGACTACAGCGGCTCCGACAGCCTCGGGTATACGGTCTCTGACGGGCAACTCACGTCTGCTCCGACAACGATCAGCTTCACGATAAACCATGTGAACCGTGCGCCTGCGGTTGCGCTCACTGCACCGGTGAGCGGTGCGCGCTACATTGCGCCGGCTAATTTCAATCTGAAGGCGGACGCGTCGGACATTGATGGCGCGATCGCCAAGGTGGAGTTTTTCCAGAACGGCACGAAGATTGGTGAAACGACGGTCGCCTCCTACGATTTTTCGATGACAGCACTGGACGTTGGAAGTTATTCCTACGTCGCGCGCGCCACGGACAATTCCGGTGCGACGACTGATTCGGCTGCAGTCGCGATTGTGGTCGTCGCCAATACTCCACCCGGCATCGTGCTCACGGCTCCGGCGGATGGAGGGACCGCGATTGTTCCGGCCGTTGTTACTCTGGCCGCAAGTGCCAGTGATAGCGACGGCGCCATTGCGCGGGTTGAATTCTATCAAGGGGCAACCCTGCTCGGGCAGAGTACGACGATTCCCTACAGTTTTTCCACGTCGGTTTTGGCAGCTGGCACCTACACTTTTTCCGCAATAGCTTTCGATAATCTCAGCGCTAGCACGAATTCATCGTCGGCGACCGTTACCGTCGTAAATCCCAATCAAGCACCGACGGTGGTGTTAACCGCGCCGTCAAATGGTGCACAATTTATCGCTCCCGCTACAGTCGCCTTCACTGCCACCGCGTCGGATTCCGATGGTCTGATTGCAAAGGTCGAGTTTTTCAACGGCTCCACTAAAATTGGCGAGTCGGTGACCTCGCCCTACCAATTTACGTGGAACGACGTTGCCGCAGGCAACTATACACTCACCGCCCGCGCGACTGACAACACGGGCGCGGCGACAGAGTCATCGGCGATTACGATCACCATGATCGCGAACACGCCCCCAACCGTTGCCCTGACCGCGCCGGCGGATGGTGCCGTGTTCACACCCGCCACTTCAATTTCCTTGAACGCCGTCGCCGCGGACAGCGATGGCTCGGTGTCAAAGGTGGAATTTTTCACGGGCATCACGAAAATCGGCGAAGCTCTTACGGCGCCCTATCAGTTCGTGTGGAATAATGTACCCCCCGGCACGTACGTGTTGACGGCGCGTGCGACCGACAATCTGAACTCAACCGCGACCTCAGAACCGGTCACGGTGACAGTGAACGCTCCGCCAATCGCGAATCCACAAGCCCTCGAAACGCCAGCAGCGACGGCGTTGGCGATCACACTGAGCGGTAGCGATCCGGAAGCGCAGGCGCTCCTGTTTGTCGTGGCTACGCAGCCGGTTCATGGCGCTCTCTCCGGAAGCGTGCCGAATGTCACTTATACGCCAAATACCGATTATATCGGCTCCGACAGTTTCACCTTCAAGGTCAATGACGGTTTCGCCGATTCTGCGATCGCCACGATCAGTATTACGGTGAATGCCGCGGTTCCTCAGGCACCCCATATTACGAGTCATCCCGATTTGAGACTCGTACTCCGTTCTACCACCGCCCACCAAACCGCCGCTAAGTTTACCCCGATGGAATTGAAGCCCTCGGATGTAGGCTCTGACAGTCAATCTGTGTTTACTACACTGCCCACTGCAAATCCCGCTTTGTTTGGGTTTACGGGATCGGATGTCAGAAAAGTTAATTTCGACGTGCGGCCTAATGGTACCCCGCTCGTTCAAGGTGAGATTTTGACGAATCAATACGCGAGCCTTGGCGTGACGTTTAACTCCATCCCCGTTCGTTCAGACGTTTTCCAAGGAGCTGCTTCACCGCCATTCACCACGTTCACGACGGGATCAGGAGCGCGACAGGTCTATACCTTCCACGTTCCGGTGGTGGCTGTGGGTGTGGTGAATACTTCGCCCGATCACGATCTGTTTGAATTCTTTTCACCAGACGGCACGCTGCTGCTTTCTACCGCGGATACGTCACCCACGTCCCAAACCGACCGATTCGTTGGTGCACGCGTCAACGATGGTAATTTGATAGGCTCCATGGTCCTCGTGAACACGGGCGGCGACGACGAAATGGATGAATTGGTTTTTGAAGTTCTGTCCAGCCAGGTACTCCCGGGGCTTTACGTGTATCCCGTCACGGCGACTGACTCGGCCAATCTCGCGCTCACCTACTCACTGGTCAATGGACCGGTGACCATGCGAATCGATCCGGCCACCGGTTTGTTGCAGTGGCTCGCTGGTGGCGTCGATGCCGGCGATCATCCTGTGACCGTCCGGGTCACTAACACCCTCGGTCTTTTCGACACCCAGAGTTATACCCTGAAAGTCGTGATAAACGGCCGGCCGCAGCTCACCGCCGGGCCGGATATTTCAGTGCCACCGCCCGGAAATAGTCTCGTGTTAAGAGGTGTTGCCACGGACGACGATGTGCCGACGGTTGGGGGACTGACATTGCAGTGGGCGAGGATCTTCGGACCAGGCTCTGCTGATTTCAGCAATTCTGCGATTGCTCAACCAACAGTCACGATTTCGCAGCCGGGTATCCATGTGTTTAAACTTACCGGTACCGACGGATTGGAGGCAGTTAGTGATTACATGGAGGTCCGGGTCGGTATGACTTACTCGGCTGCGCTGCCACGGGATCCTGCCGCCTGGTGGCCGCTCAACGGCACGCCGGTCGAGGCGATCCACGGAAATCACGATGCACAGTTCATCGGGAACGCCGCCTATGATGTGGGTGAGGTGTCCATGGGAGTAACCCTCGAAGGAACGAAGTCTTTCCTCAGTGTGCCGGCGAGTGCGGATTTTGACATCGGTACTTCCGCGGCAGGCCTGACGATCGAACTGTGGGCGAAACCCGGTAGGACGCAGAACACTCCGCTGGTGCATTGGAATAATGAAGCAAACGGAGGAGCGCGTGGCGTCGCGCTATGGCAGTCCAGCGGCGGTGTTGGTTTGCTGGCAGAACTGCCGGATACATCGAATCAGGCCCACTCCTTGCTCGCGGACAATATGTTTACGCCGGGAGTATGGACGCACGTGGCGGTGACGTATGATAAAACGACTGGCCTGATGCGGCTATATCGGAATGGAGTCATGGTGCGTGAGCAGCAGGTTGGGGTGTTCACGCCGCAGACCGCACTGCCGTTGTTCTTCGGAGCGCGAGTATCCGATAGCCGCTATTATCAGGGTATACTGGACGAAGTGACGCTCTACCGACGCGCGCTTACGCAGGGAGAGTTGCTGGCAATTTATAGTGCCGGGGCTGCGGGCAAAAGCCCGGTTGACGATAACGCTCCTCCAGTCGTGGACGCAGGTCCTGATGTGCAGGTGCTGGGTGCTGCGGGTACCGCGACGCTCAATGGTACGGTGATCGACGACGGCAAGCCGTTGGGTGGCGCGTTGACGATGAAGTGGACCAAGGTGGAAGGTCCGGGCCATCCAGTCTTTGCCAACCAAAACACTGACAGGACAACGGCGACGTTCACCGCGCCTGGCACGTATGTTCTGCGACTGGACGCAAACGACGGACTCAACCAAGCCAGTGGGGACACGATGGTGGTGCGCGTAGGCGTGACCGGCAGTGTGGAGCCGCCAGCGGATATCGCGGCATGGTGGCCAGCGAACGGAGATGTACACGAGGTGATTCACGGCAATCACGACGTTGAGTTTGTGCCGCGAGGTGTGAACTTTGGCCCAGGCGAGCAGGGACAGGGCTTCGTCTTGAATGGCGTGGACGAAATTGGCCGCGTGCCGCCGGATGCGGATTTGGACGTGGGTACCTCGGCGGCAGGCTTGACGATCGAACTGTGGGCGAAGCCCAGCAGGGCGCAGGACACCCCGCTGGTGCATTGGAACAATGAAGCGAACGGTGGACCTCGTGGTGCCGCACTATGGCAGTATACCAGTGGCGTAGGTTTAATGGCGGAACTGCCGGATACGGCGAATCAGCCTCACACCTTGATCGCGAACGGCGTGTTTACAGCGGGAGTGTGGACGCATGTGGCGGTGACGTATGACAAGACGACTGGCTTGATGCGGCTATATCGGAATGGGATACTGGTGCGTGAGCAGCAGGTGGGTGTGTTCACGCCAAGGACCGCACTTCCGTTATCCTTCGGAGCACGGATATCCGACAACCGATATTATCAAGGTATACTCGACGAAGTGACGCTCTACCGGCGCGCGCTTACGCAGGGAGAGTTGCAGGCAATTTATAATGCCGGGGTTGCGGGCAAAAGTCCGGTCGACGATAACGCCCCTCCGGTCGTGGAGGCAGGTCCCGATGTTCAGGTGGTAAGTGCTGCGGGTACCGCAATGCTCAATGGTACGGTGACCGACGACGGCAAGCCGTTGGATGGAACGTTGACGATGAAGTGGACCAAGGTGGAAGGTCCAGGCGAACCAGTCTTTGCCAACCAAAATACTGACAGGACCACGGCGACGTTTACCGCACCGGGTACGTATGTTCTACGACTGGATGCAAGCGATGGACTCAATCAGGCCATCGGCGACACGATGGTGGTGCGCATAGGCGTGACCGGCAGTGTGCAGGTGCCGGCGGATATCGCCGCCTGGTGGCCGGCGAATGGCGATGTGCATGAAGTGATTCACGGCAATCATGACGTGGAGTTTGTGCCGCGAGGTGTGAACTTTGGCCCAGGCGAGCAGGGACAGGGTTTTATCTTTAACGGCGTGGACGAAATTGGCCGTGTGTCGGCGAGCGCGGATTTAGACGTCGGTACTTCGGTGGCCGGCCTGACGATCGAACTGTGGGCGAAACCCAGCAAGGCGCAGGATACTCCGCTGGTGCATTGGAACAATGAAGCGAACGGTGGACCTCGCGGTGCTGCACTATGGCAGTACACGGGCGGTGTTGGTTTGATGGCGGAACTGCCGGACACGGCAAATCAGCCTCACACATTGATCGCCAATGGAGTGTTTACAGCGGGAGTGTGGACGCACGTGGCGGTAACGTATGATAAGACGAGTGGCCTGATGCAGCTGTATCGGGATGGAATAAAGGTGGGTGAACAGCAGGTGGGTGTTTTCACACCGCAGACGACGCTTCCGCTGCTCTTCGGAGCGCGGATATCCGACAACCGTTATTATCAAGGCGCGCTCGATGAAGTGACGCTCTACAGACGAGCGCTCACGCAGGGAGAGTTGCTGGCAATTTATAATGCCGGGACTGCAGGCAAAAATCTTAATTTTGCTCCGGTGGCTAATGCTGGTTTGGACCTTTCCACTAATGTTGGGTCGTCACTTGCGCTATCCGGTTTGGCCACCGACGACGGCAGGCCAAATCCTCCCGCCGCCTTGACCTATCTCTGGTCCAAGGTCTCCGGTCCGGGCAATGCGAACTTTTTCCCTCCGACAGCAGCATTGACCAGTGCTTCGTTTGATACAGAGGGAACATACACGCTGCGCCTCACCGCCAACGATTCGGTTCTCACAGGCTCTGACAATGTCGTCGTGACCGTTGCCGCCGCCTTGCCACCTCCGATTATTTCTCTCACTGCGCCAGTCGACAACGCATCACTTATCGCAGGCGTACCAGTCACGCTTTCTGCGACCGCGACCTATTCCGCCGGGACAATTACTAGAGTGGAATTTTATGATGGAGCGGTCAAAGTGGGCGAATCCACCGCCCCCATCAGCGGTTCGTCCTATGAAATCAATTTGACCGGAGGTCTGTCGGCAGGTGCCCATATCCTAGCCGCCCGCGCGATTGCGACTGGAGTTTCCGCAGTTTCTGAGCCGGTTCATCTGACGGCCACTCTCGTTGATCCCGTAATTAAGATTGCGAGCCCGACAGATCATAGCGTGCTTTCCGCTTCCTCGCCGTTTCTCATCAAGGCAACGGCATCGGTGTCCGCCGGGACTCTTTCCAAGGTGGAGTTTTTCGACGGAGCCGTGAAACTGGGTGAACGATTGGCGCCCGATGCCAGCGGTGGCTCACTTTATAGCTTGGTTGTAAACAGCGGATCGGTTGCGGGTGGTCATGCGTTGTTCGCGAAAGCGACAGCTTCGACTGGAGCAAGCGCGACATCCTTCCCGGTAAATGTCACGTTCTTGTCGGCCCCGCTCATACCGCCGATCCTGAAGCTGGATGAGCCTGTTGCCGGCTCCGAAATCACTGCTCCGACAAATCTCGTCGGCACGATTTCCAGCCAGTACCTGCAGTCGTATGAGATACAGGTCCGTTACAAGACCCCCGGCAACGATGGTCCATGGCGAACGATGGTTGCCGGTACAGCCTCAGTGCCTGGCGGCGTGCTTGGTCAGCTCGATCCCTCGCTCCTGCCTAACGGGATGTACGAGATCCGTCTCACAGCCACCGACCAGCTCAATGTTTACTCACAACAATCGCCGTTCGCCTGGATAAGCGTGACGGGCGGGATGAAGATTGGTGCTAACACGTCGACGCATACCGACCTCGCCGTCGCAACGGGCGGACTGCCGCTTTCGATTGTACGCCACTATGACAGCACCGACGGGCGTGTCGGGGATTTCGGCGTCGGCACTTCGCTGGCGACGAAGGCCTTCAGTGTTCAGGTGAGTCAGAAACTGGGCGAAGCGTGGTACGCGTATACGGTGAGTGGATTCCAAGGTCTACCGCAGTATGTGATTGATCCGTCGCCTCCGATCGATGCGACGGGAATCGAACCCGAGCCACGAATCGTGAGCATTACACTCCCCGATAACACGACCTTCCGATTCTCCGCGCGACTTACGCCCAACCGAACATATACCGAAATTTCGGGCGGCCAGATTGTTTTCGACGCAATGCCGGGGACCCTAGGTGAGCTGGTCGCAGTTAACGAAGCCACCTTCGAAGTGGAAAATGATATCCTTTCTGATTCGAATTTCGGCTTCACCGACCTGATCAACCTGGACGATGGCGGACCGCTTGATCCGAAAGCCTATTGTCTCACGACAATCGACGGTACTCAGTACATTGTGTCGTCCACCAAAGGCGTGCTTCGGGTCACCGATCGTCACGGCAATAGTACGAGCTACAGTCCGAATCGCATCGAGCAATCCAATGGCGCGGCCATCGATCTGGTGCGCGACGGCAAGGGTCGCATTACCGCCGTAAAGGATCAATCAGGCCAAAGCGTGAGTTATCATTACGATTCGTCTGGTCGCCTTCTCACGGTGACGGATCGTGAAGGCCGGATCACGACGTATGGCTATCTTGAAGGGACATCGTTGATGACGAGCATCCAAGAGCCGGGCGCCATCCTGCCCGAGTACGACGCCTACGATGCCGTTGGTCGCTTGATTTCGAAAGTGGACGGTTCACTCGCAAACGGCGGTACTCTCACTGAACGCGATTTCGCTCACAGGATTGAAAAACACCGCGACGCGCTCAATCGGATGACCAGTGTCGAGTACGACATTTTCGGCAACGTGGTGCGGCGGATAAACGCACTCGGTTCCGAAACAAAATATGTATTCGCTGACGCGCGCTTCCGGGACAAGCCGACCACCGTCACAGATGCGGAGGGCGGCATCACGCGTTATCACTACAACCCCCAGGGACTCGCCGACAAGGTCACTGACGCCAACGGCCACGCGACCAGTTATACATATAACGCCACCGGCCAGCTTCTCACCGAAACCGATGCACTCGGTCGCGCGATGAGCCAGACCTACGATTCGCAGGGCAATCTGCTGACTCGCACTGACCGCGGGGGCAACACGACAAGTTTCACTTACGACTCTTCCGGGAATGTGCTCACTGAACACAGTCCGCTCGGAAACGAAAACCGCTACACCTACAACGCCCTCGGCCTGCCGCTGACCGAGACAGAATACGCCGCCGACAATACGCCGGGCCGCAAACGCTCGTACACCTACGATGCAAATGGAAAGATCTCGTCCGATACGACCTATCGGTCCGATTCCTCAAGTGCCGAGGTAGCTGTAACCTCAAGCTACTCCTACGCCCCCAACGGCCAACCCACCCAAACCACTTATCCCGACGGTACGTTCTCCACCAAAGCCTACAACGATCGTGGCCTGCTTGCCTCCGAAACGGACCGTTCGGGCAATGTCGCGAGCTACACCTACGACAACACCGGTCGACTCACCCGCACGACTTACGCGGATAATTCCTACGAGGAAAAAACCTACGATGCCGTTGGGCGCATGATCACGGAGCGAAATGCCCTTGGGCAAACCGCCACGAATACTTACGACGACGCTGATCACTTGCTTTCGATCGACTTCCCCGGTGTGGGCGCGCAGAGCCACACCTACGACAAAGTAGGAAGAATGCTGACCGACACGGACGAAGGCGGACGCGTTACCACGACTGCTTACGATCCGGTGGGAAATGTAGTCAAGGTGACTTATTCTGATGGGACGTCGACGGATTTGCTTTACGATGAGGTGGATGATTTGAAGACAGCTTCGGCACGGGTGTTCTTCGCTCCGTCGAGCATGGACGTGGGCTATGATCCGATTCCTGCTGGGGTCGATCTGACGGCACCAAACAGCCTCATTCCGCGCGAAGACCCAACCATGGTGGCTGACGGGTCCAAAGCGGATTCAGTCTTCTCACGAATCGCAATGCCGTTCGGCTACCGCGCTTCGCCTGCTAAGTTGGCGTTAGGCAGGGCCACCACTAAACATTCTATTTTCGGCAAGCGCCATGCCGTGCTGGCCCAAGTATCACCCACACCGCCACCCACACCAGAGCCGCATCTCTACAAATATACCTACGATGCCAATGGCCGGATGACGTCGATTACGAATCCCGACGGATCTCCATCGAGCATCGAATACGACGCCGTGGGACGTCCGATAAAAACAATCAACGAACTCGGTCAGGTATGGACCTACGAATATGATTTGTCCTCGAACGATCCAGCGCGTCGCATGGCGGTGAAGGGACCGCTCGGTTATGTTGAGCGTTATCTTTATGACCCTTCTGGAGACATTGCCGCCGCGATCGATCCGCTCGGCAACATTACCGAGCATCACTACAATACCGCGGGTCAGTGCACCGATATCTCGTACAGCAATTCTCACGGAGACATGCTCTCGATCGAAAAATTCGAGGATTTCGACCAGGAGGGAAATCCGCAAAAGATCACCGATCGCGAGGGTTTCGAAACCACGGTTAAGGATGGTCGCACCCGAAATACGAAATCCGGTGATCGTGTGCTTAAACGCAAAGTAGGGTTCGTCGATTACATCACGACTGAAACGTACAACAAGGCGGGCAATCTGGAAAAAGTAGTGGATCCGCGCGGTGCGGTCACGGCACACGAATACGACTTCTTCAACCGGCGCACCTCAACCACGCTCCCCGATGGCCGAAAAGTCCAAACCGTGTATGGCCCGCGCAACCGGGTGGACAAGGTGCATGAGATCGCGAGCGACGGCACCGATACTCACACCACGGAATATCTGTATGATAACAACGACAAGGTGACGCAGACGATCCGTTCGCACAAAGTTGCGACTGACAGTGTTACTGTGGACTCTCAATATCTGGCGGATGGTCGGGCAAAAATGGTTTCCGCCCCATATCTTGTGGGTGAGACGCCGCGTAATACGTCGATCGACTACGACGACGTGAACCGGATTGTTTCCATTTCTGACCCGATGGGCCGTGTGACGGTGCGCAAGCACGACAAGCTTGGTCGTCTGGTTGACGATACGGATACCGCGGGCACCACTACGCATCGTGGCTATGACGATCTCAACCGATTGACCTCGATCACGGTCACTGGAGTGCCCGATCCGGTCACACACGTAGCAGTTTCCGCTAAAACGGCAATGACCTACGATGCACCGGGGAATCTTCTTTCCCGAACCGAAGCGGCGGGCACGGCCGATGCCCGTACCACCAGTTACACGTATGAGCATAAGGTGGGCGGTAGTCAGGTCACGACGACGTACGCGGACAGCTCAACGATGAAATCGTTCCAAGACACGCGCGGCCTGATCACTTCGACCACGACGCCGCGTGGCAATATCGTCACCACCAAATACGATGCGCTGGGGCGTCCGACTTTGGTCACCGGCCCGCTCGGCCAGCAATCTGATTATACCTATCCTGACCTCGGCGAACGTCAGGTGATCACTGACGCGCTCGGGCGCACGATTACGCGGACGTTCGACCTAAGTCAGCGTGTTCTCGAGGAAAAACTTCCCGGCAGTTTTGGTAGCCGCAGCAGTACCTACGATTCGTTCGGCCAGTTGAAAACAGCGAAGAATGCACGCGGCTTCGCCACCACAACCGAGTACGATTTCCTTGGACGCCCGACAAAGGTCACGCGTCCGGACTCGACCACAATCAGCACGACCTACACGGCAATGGGGCAACCGCGTCAGGTCACCGACGCGCGGGGAATCATCACTAAGTATGACTACGATCCGGTATTGCATCATCTGATTTCAGTGACAGCTGCCCAAGGTGACGCGAAATCGCGCACCACGGCGTTCGGCTATGATTCCGCCGACCGCGTGAACCAAGTCACGGCTCCGAATGGTCAGGTCACCGATTCAGTCTTCGACGCGCTCGGACGCCTGACGAACCGCTCGTCCACCCTTGATGCCGACGGAACTAAATACGCTGAATCCTTCAGCTATTATCAAACCGACGAACTGAAAGTGCATCACGATATTCAGGGAGACGTCGTGCACACCTACGATGCGCTGGGCCATCTGACAACGGTCACCGATCCGCTCAATCAAGTCACCCAGACCGAGTACGACAGCGAAGGAAATCTCATCAAGATGACCGATGCGTCGAATCACGTCACGAAATACACCTACGATGAGCTTGGTCGCCTGACCGTCACTACGTTGCCTCAGGGTGCGACTGAAACGAACGACTACGATGGATATCGTCTGAATAAGCACACGCTCGCACCGACGACAGGAGTCGGGCCCCCGGTTGTCACAGACTTCGACTACGATGCGCTGGATCGCGTCACCAAAACGACGCGACATCTCTCACCGACGAACGTCGTGGAATCACGCGTCTACGACGGCGAGGGCAATCTCACGAACACAACCGACGCCGCCGGCAACAGCACCAGCTTCGAATACAATTCGCTCAACCAGCTAACGCTCGTTACCCACCCGGACACGTCGACCGAGGCGTTTACCTACGATGGACAGGGCAATCGCCGGACGCACACGCACCTGCCGATTGCGGACGATCGCACCTATACGTACACGCCCCACGGAGAAATCGAGTCAGTGGCCGATGCACTCGGTCACACGACGAGCTTCACCTACGACGAAGGGGGCAATCTCTACACGACGGCTGATCCGCTTGGCCGGATCACCGTCAATGAATACGATCTCGCGAACCGCCTTGGCAAAGTCACGCGTCCCGGCAATCGCATCTCTACTTTCAAATACGATACCGTCGGCAATCGAGTCGCCGTCACCGATGCCGCGAACCGGACCCGCCGGTACGAATATGATTCTCTCGGCCGCCTCAAACGCGCTCTGACTCCGCTCTACAATGCGTTGTCGTCGATAGCGGCAAATCACTCGGATCCGTCCGGCTCGGTGGTTGACATCGCAGGTCAGAAATTCGCCGCGTCACAACTGACCTACGATCCCGTCGGCAATCTGGAAACGCTTACCGATCCCAACAATCACAAGACCACGTTCAAGTATGATTCGGGCAATCGACTCACGCACACCTATCTACCCGCAAATCCATCCGTGGCGCACGAAATCGATGCTTACGACTTCGCTGGACGCCGTGCAACGCGCACTGACGCAGAAGGTGCGACGACGACTTATGGTTACGACGCATTGAGCCGGCTCACCTCGGTTCAACCGCCATCTGCCCATATCGGCGTGCCCGTTTCGTACGCCTATGATCCGCGCGGGTTGCGTTCGTCGATGATCGATGGCCTGGGAACGACTAATTACACTTACGACAACCGCGGACGCCTTCACACCGAACAGACGCCCTACGCGGGCAGCCTCGTCTACACTCACGATTCACTGGGACGACTGACAAATCTGCATTCGACGAATGTCGGCGGGACCAACACGACGTACAGCTACGACGACACGTCGCGTCTCACCACGGTGTTTGACGCGCTCCGCAGCGAAACGACGACCTACGACTATAACGACGACGATCAGCTGGCGCGCGTCACCCAGCCAAACGGTACGGTAACCAATCAGAGTTACGACAATGCCGGTCGCCCGGATGTCACCACGACCTCCCGCGGCTTCAGCACGTTGTTCTCACAGCAATACACTTACATGCCGGTCGACCAGGTCGACACCGTCACGACGACGATCAGTCGCCCGACCCCGTTTCTGCCACTGCAAAATGGGGTAGGCTACACTTACGACTCGAGCGACCGCCTCCTGCGTGAAACCCACGCGGGCGACACGATTAATGGGCAGATTGACTACACGTTGGATCCGACAGGCAACCGCACGGCGCGTACCTCGACAATCGCAGGCGTCGGTGCTCAGTCGTTTGTCTATGATCCCAATAATGCCCTCGCTTCGCTCTTCACTTACGACGCGCGCGGCAATCCGACGGCCGGTCCGTTGTTTCCAGGCACTTTCTCCGACACATACGATTATCTCGACCAGCACGTTTCGCGAACGGGCAATGTCGAATACCTCTATGACGGAGACGGACGTCGGGTCGGCCATCGTGCCTTCGATTCCGTTTCCGGCCGTTGGATTAATCACACGCGGTTGATCAGTTCGCTCAACCCGACCGGTTACGAGCAGGACGTCGAGGAATTCACCGACGGTGTGATGAGTTCCTCGTACACGATCGGCCACGGTCGTTTGGCGGGCCAGCGTTTCGTCGACGAAGCGACGACCGCTCTCGGACTCACGATCGCTCTTGGAGCGGATGGGAAAGTCTATGTCTGGGGTAACGGTCAGACCACGCCAACGGCGGTTCCTGGTTTGAGTGGGATTATTGCGGTCGGCGCCGGTGCTTCCCACTACCTTGCTTTGGGGGCGGATGGAAAAGTTTATTCCTGGGGCACGTCCAATGCGTCCGGTCAGCTCGGCCGTTCCGGTGACATAGCGACTCCGGCGGCGATTTCGGGTTTGAGCAATGTGGCGGCGATCTCGACGCAACTCGATCACACGCTCGCGCTCACCACCGACGGCACCGTGTACACCTGGGGCGACAATTCCTCCGGTCAGCTCGGCGACGGCACGACGACCAATCGCAACGCACCGGTCGCAGTCGCCACCGGGGCGATCTCGATTGCCGCGGGTCAGGTTCATTCGTATGCGGTCATGGTCGACGGTACGGCCGAGGCGTGGGGCGACAATACCTACGGACAAATCGGGCAGGGAAGCGTGTCGCGCCTGCTCACGCCGACTGCGATCCCCGGACTGGCAGGAGTCAGCGAACTCGCGGCGGGCGGTTTCCATGCACTGGTATTAAAGTCTGATGGCACTCTCCTCACATGGGGTGACAACAGTTTTGGCCAACTCGGCGATCCGGCCGTAGTACCCTCGAGGGCAACGCCAACGCCAATCGGCGGTATTTCGGGACTCGCAGCCATCGCCGCGGGCACCCGTCACAGCCTCGCGTTGCAAGCGGACGGCACGTTGCTCGCCTGGGGTGAGAATCGCTCGGGTCAGCTGGGCGTTTCGTATCCGGCCGACATTTACACGCCGACCCCGGTTCCCGGATTGAACAACCTGGCGCATGTCGCCGCAGGCGCTCGCTCCAGTTATGCGACGACTGCTTCAGGCGCGACCTACGTGATGGGCGCCAACCGCAACGGCCAGTTGGGCACGGGCAATACCGCCTCTTCCACCACGCCGCAAATTCTTCCGTCCGGCACAAACCCGGCCTTTGCCGCCCTCGCGTCCGGTGGGGAATCCGGTCCGAAATCCACCGCCCACGCGGTCGGACTACGCGATCAGTTCTTTGCCCCAGACCTGCACGGCCACACGCGATTGCTCACCGATGTCGCAGGCACGGCGACCCAAACCTACAGCTACGACGCCTTCGGCAACCTGCTCAACGCTACCGACAGTTCCGGCTACTCACTACCCGCTACTCGTTACCCGCTACTCACCGCCACCAACCCATACCTCTATCGCGGCGAACGCCTCGAAGCCGAAACCGGCCGCTATCACCTGCGCGCCCGCGACTACGACGCGAGCCTCGGTCGCCTCACCACTCTCGATACCTACGTTGGTGATCCCGCCTCGCCGCTGTCGCTCAATCGCTACGCGTACACGGAAGCGAATCCCGTGGGCAACGCCGACCCGACGGGTCACTTCAGCCTGAGTGTATGGGAACTCCTCGGCCAGATGGACGAAATCAACCGTCAGTGGGACGAGATAGCCTCCGTCGGCCGGCAGGAGGAATTCGATCCGGAGCAAGCCTTCAACAATTTCCGAAACGCGATCGCAGGCATCCCCAGCAGCCCGTTGACGATCACCAAAAAAGAACGCGCCATCTGGATGAACGCGTCGCGTCAAGGTGGGCTGATTGGATCCTTAGTCGACGGCTCGGCGCAGGGATCTTATGAAGAAACGTCGATTGATAGTGCAGGAAAAGAGACGACGAAAAAAATCACGAAAGGTTATGCGGCCGGGAGCGATGTTTTCTTCCACACCAACACAAACCCGCGTCATCGTCTCTCGACGATCGAGCGCACGGTGGAGCAAGCGTGGGCAAGCGCCTACAATCTGCGTCACACGATCAATATCGGTTTGCCGGTTACATCGACAGACGCGAAGGCATGGCAGACCCGCTGGCCCGCGAACCTCTATCACGACGCCATGCTGCAAGCCCAGCTCCGCAGCCAAATGATCGAAGGCCCGGTCGAAGCCCGGTTCAGCCTCTCGCTCAACCGTAAACTCTACAATCACTCTCGCGTGACGCTAACGGCATCCGCCGTAAGAAATCTCAGCGGTGCCCAAACGGGAGGGTTGTTGACTTGGCAGGCACCGGATCAATCCGGCGCAAGTGGAATTGACTCCAGTTTCCTTCGGTCGCTGCGGACGACCGGGTTTGAAGGTTCTTCGCAGTACGAACTTTTCCGGGAAGGTTATCAAATAGGTTACAGGCAGGCCTCTCCGGGCATTGGAACGTTCGCGGCGGGTGCCGTTTTGGCATTCGTTCCCGGTTCAGGGAGTGTAGGAACGGGCGTGTCCGGGATGATTTTATCCGGCGTCAGAACCGGACTGATTTATACCGGAACAAAGCAGGTCGTGAATCTGGCAGTAGGAGCGCAAAAGGAATTGGATTTCAAAGAAGCCGCGCTCGAAGTGACGTCCATTGCGGCCTTCGAATTTGGATTCCGCGCGCTGCCTGCTGTGACCGACCGGTTATTGGACCTTCCGGTCTCTCAGCTCGTCGGACAAGCCGCGCGACTAGGTCGCCGGGTTACTTCACGCACGATTAACATCGCCGACAATTTCGCCCAAGACGCACGTGCCCTTGCTCGCGGGGGCATCAAAGGCGCCGGCAAATGGCAGGGCCAGGTGAATATGGGCGTAGATCCCACGCCTGTTGTTCGGGGAGCAATCGAAGAACTGCGATTAGCTCGCGGGGCTCGAGCTATCCGAAATCAGGCAGAGCGGATGCTCATTGAAGAGTTACCGTCGATTTCCGCCGCGGGAAGTGGAGTAGGCACCCAGATGGAATTTAATTTTAGCAGCGCTTCTGAAGGTAGAACGCTCAATGCAACAGTGGCCACGGAGCCATTAGGAACGCGCATATTGTTTGGCCAGCGTCGGGTCGGGCCGAGATTTTCTGACAAAAAAGGCGTGCCAAAATATTTGGCAGGGCGGTTGATTAGCGATGTTGCGGAAGATTTACGCCTTGGAAAACTTAATGCTGATCAACTGCCGATAAATGCTTTCAGAGGACAAAATGATGAGCTGATCTCCATTAATACTCGGACTTTCGCCGCGTTAAGCGAGGCAGGGCTTTATCCAACGCGTATAAACATTGTGAAGCCTACAAGAAACGAGTTATTGCGACTTAGAGAAAAGACCATCATAAATAGCCCGCTTCCCAGTCGAAGCGTTCCTGTTACGCCTACAATGATTGATCTCACCGTGATGCGAGTAATTACGGCTCCGTAATCTTCCGATGCAACGCCTCAAACCATTAAAAGTTCCGTGGCAGGTAAGTCCGTCGACGCCTTATTTAAAACTAGTCTCTCATGAACTGTCCGGCGAGTTTCCAACGCAGGTTATTTTTGTAGCGAATTTCGGACTCCGTCTGACGGGAGTCCAAAAAACGGACTTGAGCCTTACGCGTGTGTTTCAAGCGAGCGATCCTCATCTACATAGCCTCAAAGCTGACAATGATTCTGCGACCTCCTTAGTACGAATGGATTTTCGTGGCGGAATGTGGGCTCGGATAACTCCCGCATTTTCCGATCGCGAGGTTCTCAATCCTAGAGCGTTCGACGTTTCTTTGATACCTTACTCAAATCCGTCTAACGACGTGGGTGTATGGTTGCAAGATTTTCAAAGTTTTTGGCTTAAATCTGGCAGTTGCCCCGACCCTGGTGTGTATACGGTTGAATCATCAGAATGGATCGAGTCGCTAGATCTCACGGGCTTTGAGCATTACGTGATACAAGGTCACGACGCATTTATTGAGGTTCTGGCAAAAGATTGGAAATGGGATGAAATTCAAAAACTGCCAGAATCGTGGTGACGGTGACTGGTGGTTACGGGCTCCCCGTTGCTGTTGAAGGTTACGATTGGCGAATCTGGAAACTTTTAATATGCCAGACCGTGGGGACGCTTTGACTGTGGCTGGTTGCGATAAATTGAGATGCTTGAGAAGCTCAGGTATTTTTTTTGCGAAAGCTCGTGCGCGCAGATACCCAATACCTTCCAACCTTTGGCGCCGAGGAGGCGATTTATTTTTTGATCATGAGCTTTGTTCCCGGTGAGTTTGGCCAACCAGAAGGCCGCTCGATTCTTGGGTGAAGTCCCGTGCTAGAGCATTTCAAATAAAACTATAGCCACAAATTAGGGTTCATGGTAAGATTTGGGCATGAAGAAGACGCTGTCAGTGGATCTGAGGGAGAGGATCGTGGCGGCCTACGACGCGAAGGAAGGCAC